>VFQN01000075.1_pt1 | contig 231739 bp, 200 predicted proteins | sample 3512371 | NCBI WGS metagenome assembly VFQN01 (sample SAMN10412370, study PRJNA504923) | tailings metagenome | isolation source: Replicate 2 from Balatoc abandoned mine | place: Philippines: Itogon, Benguet | collected 2017-08-28
CCCTGGCACTTGGGACAATGGCGATTGCGGCAACTATTATAGCTGATACGCAGGTGTCCACAGCTGTCGCACTGATCAATATGCCCACCGAGCGCAGCAGTTCTGCAACGCCGGATCGCATGCAAGGTGCGCCACTGCCAGCCGTTTAAGGATAGTTGCTCATTGGCTCGTTCGCAATGAACCCAATTAGAGAAACTAAATATTCTTGGGGTTAGAGACTAAAAAGTAACTTAGAACAAAAGCAATGAAAGATTAATTTAAAGACACCGACACATTGACAGAATATCCAAAAGAGATAAAATTCAAATACTGTTGGAGAAAATACCAACAACGAGTGCTTGACGACTTGGAAGACCACTTAACTGACGGACATTTACACGTAATTGCACCTCCAGGCTCGGGAAAGACTGTTTTAGGTCTTGAAGTTGCTATTCGGCTTAACAAACCGACTTTAATTCTTGCCCCGACAATTGCAATTCGTAACCAATGGATACAACGTTTTTGTGAACTGTTCCTTCAAACCAACCAGATTCCTGAATGGATTTCAAGAGATATTCGAAATCCCAAATTTATGACAGTTGTAACGTATCAAGGTCTTCACGCAGCTTGTAATAACTGGAGAATTGACGAAGAAGAAATTGAAAAAGCCAATGGGAAAAACTTGTAGGATCTTGCGACTTGATATTCACAAAAACAATTGAAGGAAGAAGATTACTCTTAAAATCAAGAATCAAATCATTGGCAGCGCAATTTGACGAAAAAGTTGAACATGTAAACAAATGGAGATGAAAGGCAAATTAAAATGTAAGACATCAACGGATTCTTTTCGGAGAGATACTATGCACTTTGACTAATGCCAAATTTGACAAACTTATATACCAAATGGGCGCTTCCACCAGAACGGGATTTTGGATGGAATATGAAAACATTAGCCTCAGCCAAAACAAATTTTTTCAGAGATAAATATAACGTCTTTCATCTAACAATTGAACACGACATACTACGCGGTGTCACACCGAAAATGCTCTGTTGGTGGTTCCATAATATAGACGGAGAAATGACTTATCAAGGAAAAACATACCCGAAATACCTGGTTTGGCATCCAAAAGACCATATACATTGGAGTTTGACAAAATCTTCAGCAAATAAGAAAATCGAACCGGGTTCATATTTTAGAATTGTTGAAGCATTCGACCGAAATATGAAATTCTTAATTGATAGCATAGAACTAGTTGAAAAACTTGATGAAACAGGAATACGATTAACAAGAAAGATTGGGAAAATTGAAGTATTTTCTCTCCAACACGATTTTATCAAGGATGGAAACAATACGATTTATAAATCAAAAATGATCATTGGAACAAGTAACGCATTTTGGAAGAATATCTTTAACTCGTATGTCAGACCTCTAATTTTTACCAACGAAATGGGAACAGCCTGGCTGAAACATAACATTGAAGAAGTTGGAAATTTTGAATTCTTTTTGCCAGAACTATATGATAACAATTAAATTCTAATACCGAATGCGCAAATATTCAGTTCTACTATGCGTGCTCATAACTATTATTTTTTTGCTGATAGCGACCTTTCTCTATCCAGGTGGATCAATCCTTGACAAAAATTCAGTAGGGTTTACCTGGTCAAAGAATTTCTTCAGTAATTTATTTTTACCTAAGGCTCTAAATGGTTCAGATAACCCATCAAGAATTTGGGCATTTATCGGAATGGTATTCCATTCAATCGGGTATGGTATTTTCTTTATGCATACTGCGCGTAAGATACCCCATAAACATACCGAGTTGGTTTTAAAATCAGTGGGTATTGCCAACATGGTTTTTACCTTTCTAATAGCTACCCCTTTGCATGACCTTATGGTAACAATCTCGAGTACACTTACCATGCTTGGCTTATTTTACATTACAGTATTTATACTAAGGACAAAACTCCATTGGTTGAAGTTTTTTTGTATTGCGAGTATGCTTCTATTCTATTTGACCTTGTTCTTGTATGGGGCGGGAGATTGGGGATTGTTGGCCGTAATGCAAAAGGTTACTTTTATCTGTTTTATGTTATTGGTTTTGGCAATTGAGTATTTCACAAAAAGCGAAGACTTTCAACTAAGTAAGCTGCAAGGCACAATAAAACCTTTACGTTAACGGTAATTCGAAAGACAATTACTTTCTCCTTAACACAATGCCAGTGTAATAGACTATTCTTATGAAAAATCTCATACTGTTTACTGTACTTTTATTTTCAAGTATAGTGCTTGTATACTCCTGTACCTGTATGCCCACATCTGATATCCAAGAGACTTTTAATTTATTCAAAGGAATATAATGAACCTTTCTTTTTTCCAAAAGAAAACGTAAAGGTGGATAGTATATTCCACAAATAATGCAATGATCAAAATTATTATTCTACTCCTGTTTAGTTATTCAGCAAGTAGTCAAAATATTTTTAAAACTCCTTCTGGCCAAAAATATCATCTTGAAACCTGCCGGATGGTTGAAAATGTATCAAGACAGATAACTGTTGCTGAAGCGCAAAAATTGGGGCTGCAGCCCTGTAAAATATGTAAACCAAAAACATTGTCATTGATTTCAACTACTCTATCCCCAAAATCAGGAACGCAAAAAGAAACTGTTCAATGCAAAGGTATTACCAAACAAGGAAACCGCTGTAAACACATGACCCGAATAGGAAATGGTTATTGCTACCAGCATAATCCAGACAAAAATTAGCCTTTGCAAGCTACTTTGAAAAACTAGTAGTCGATATAATGCCAACTATATCCACACATAAACGCCTTATCCATCCTGCATTACGTTCGCTAATTCGGCATATTGTTTTTATTGAAGCTGATTTCGGCGATAATCCCATTAGCATCGAGGGTAATTATATGCCTTCGCCGGAGCAAGCCATGTTTATCAATCTGCATACCCGGTTTAAGTCCAGAAAATCTGAAGAAAAAAGCTATAATACCGTTACCTCCTGTACCTTAATAGGAGCTCATATTACACCATTCAAACTACTTGCAGAAGAAAGTCATAAATCGGTATCCGTCATTTTTCAACCAGGCGGACTAAACCGGTTTTTGAATATTCCGATGACTGAACTATTTGACAATGGGTACAGTGCCCGAGAAATTATAGGAAAGGAAATAGAAGAACTGCTGGATAAATCTCACGATACGATTTCGTTTGATGAATTGGATGAAATTATCCAGTCTTATTTTCTCAGTAAACTTTCCCAGGTAAAAGAAACATTACCAATTGATTTGGCGCTGCAACACCTGTTGGTAAACTACAATATAAGCATCGATAAGATTGCAGGTATGGCTTGTATGAGCCTGCGAAATTTTGAACGAAAATGCAGGGAACGATTGGGGATTTCGGCCAAACTGTACGCACGAATCGCCAGGTTCCATAAGGCATATAAAATTCTTGAAACGAAGCCAACCATTGCATGGACAGATCTGGCTTATAAGGTGGGCTATTTTGACCACATGCACTTTATTAAAGATTTTAAGGAATTCGCAAAACAAACTCCAACCCTGGTTTACAATGAGTTGAGAGAAGAGCATATTCAATTTCAGCTGGACTGGGACAAAATCTGATTTTGTCGTTTTCTTACTATAGCCGCCTTTTTTTCATAGATATTTTTACTGAAATAAAGATATCGAAATATGAAAAAGTTAGTTCTTTACGCAGCTATCGCGTTATCAAGCGGTTTGTTTTTTACCAATATTTATAATTCCATTGTAAATGCGGCTAACTGGGAAAGTAATATCCCTTATTCAATTAAAGCCACGAAAGACTTTTTTACAGTTGCCAATCCGGGCAGTTTCTTCAAACTCATTGATTTACCCAATCTGCTTTTAATAGCGCTCGCCTTAATACTATATTGGAAAAACTCAACTTCCATCCGCGTATTCCTGGGGATCGCTTTACTCTGCTTTATTTCCTCCCTGGTTTTAACCTTTACTTATTTCTATCCCAGAAATGAGATCATGTTTCTTTCAGCAGAACTTCCCGATACCGAAACGCTAAAAAGAGTAGCCGCTGAATGGGGCAACATGAACTGGATCAGGTCTTTGATATGGCTGATTGGACTTATCTGTACTTTCTTGGCTTTGGATAAAGTGACATCAAGTACAAGGCCTTCGATTTGAAAAAAACAGAATGATAAAAGTTTTAAGCGCAGCGCTTTTTCTTATGATTTGAATTTTTTGTATAAATTTGATAACCATGCCAGAAGGTATAAAATACATAGTAGACGATAAAGGGAAAAAGACTACCGTACTTGTTCCAATAAAAGAGTGGGAGAGTCTTAACGAAAATTTCAAAAAGCTGCAAAACAAGCTCCAGGTTTTTACGAGTGTACATAAGGGACTTCTTGAAGTGAAACAATCCCGTAAATCAGGAAAAAAAATGCAGTCCCTTAAAGAGTTCTTAAAGTGAAAGTATCTGTAAGGGTTACAAAGAGTTTTATAACGGCAGCTAAGCCACTTCTTAAAAAGTATCCATCACTTAAGAATGATCTCCTTCGCTTAGATAAAGAACTTCATAAGAACCCTCGGGAGGGAACCCCTCTTGGTCATGGAGCATATAAGATTAGATTAAAGATTTCCAGCAAAAGCAAGGGTAAGAGCGGAGGCGCACGCGTAATTTCTTTACTAGAGACTACAATTGTAGGTGAAGTTGAGCAACTTGAGGATGAAGTTGTAGTTAATTTGATCACTATATATGACAAAACTGATACTGCATCCATTAGTGATAAAGAGCTTAAACAGCTTATAAAAGACTTCTTCGATAACGAATGATATTTCGCCTAACGCCACAGGTATAAAGTATTGCTCAGCCCACTTACACCAACGCATCATACAATATCTCCACCGGATGCATCGCCACCCTTCCGGTGCCATCTTTGATCTGATGCCGGCAACTGGTTCCCGAGGCTGCGATTAAGGTGTTGGCAGACTGCTTGCGTACCGCTGGAAATAAGACCAGCTCCCCGATTTGCATGGAGACTTCATAATGCTCCTTATCATAGCCAAAGGATCCTGCCATACCACAACAGCCAGAATTCACCGCGGTTGCTACATAATTCGCAGGGATCGATAATATCTCCATCACATAGGACACCGAGGACAATGCTTTCTGATGACAATGCCCGTGTACGATGATTTCTTTTTTATCCGAATGGAATTGAGCCGGACCAATCCTGCCGCTCGCAGCTTCCCTGGCCAGGAACTCCTCAACCAGGAATGATTTGGCAGCCAGCTTTTTGGCCTGCTCCAATAAGGAGGCTGGTACCAGGTCCAGGTACTCATCGCGAAAACTTAAAATTGCAGATGGCTCCAATCCAATGATTGGATATTCATCTGCCAGTATCGGCTCCAGCAATTGTACATTCTTTGTTGCAATTTCCTTTGCCCGTTTTACCAGACCCTTTGATAAATGCGTGCGTCCACTTTCAATATGCTTTGGAAGGATCACCTCATATCCCAGGCGCTCCAGTAATTCAATACACTTGATGCCGGTTTCTACATCATTGTAATTCGTAAACTCATCACAGAAGAAATAGACCCGTCTCCCCGCCTCCTTTGCCTCCTTTCTCCCCCTCTTCCCTGCCCATTCTTTCAACGTAAACTTATATAATGCGGGCAACTCTCTATGCTCCGACATATGCAGGATTTTCTTAAGCGATTTACTAAAAATCCCCTGCTTCATCGACCAATTGTATACCCCGGGAAACTTACTCGCCAGTGCTGTTAATGCCGGGAACTCTCCTATCAATCGCGCTTTCAGTGGTACCCCATGCAGCTCATAGTACTGTTGCAGAAATTCGGCTTTCAGTTTGGAAACATCCACACTGGACGGACACTCCGCTTTACATCCCTTGCAGGATAAACACAAATCCATCGCCGCGTGAATCTCTTCGTGATCAAAGGCCTTGGCACTGGTATCTGTAGTTAGAAATTGGCGTAATACATTGGCCCTGGCCCGGGTGGTATCTTTTTCAAATCTGGTGGCCATATAACTCGGGCACATGGTACCTCCTGCCCGATGCGTTTTCCGGCAGTCGCCAGATCCGGAACATTTCTCTGCTAAGGCAAGTATACCTCCCTCCCGGTCGAAATTGAAATGGGTTGCTACTTTGGTTGCGGCAGGTTTGGCTGGCATCCGGAAAGCTGCATCCATCGGAGGTGCGTCAGTGATCTTACCCGGATTGAACAACTGCTTCGGATCAAATATTTTTTTGGTTTCTTTACACAATTCATAACAGCGATCGCCCATCATAAAGGGAATGAATTCCCCTCTCAACCGGCCATCCCCATGTTCACCACTTAAGGATCCTTTGTATTTCTTAACAATGGCAGCAGTACGCGCCAACAATTCCCGGAACTGTATCCTCCCCTCCTCTGATTTCAGATTGATCAAAGGCTCCACATGTAATTCACCTGCTCCTGCATGCGCATAGTAAGAGGCTTTCAGATTCATGGAGTGCAGCAATTCCTGCAGGTCTTCAATATAATGAGGTAAATCCTCCGGCGCTACGGCACAATCTTCAATCAGGTTCACCGGTTGTGCATCCCCCTGGATATTACGAAGTAATCCAAGTCCCGCTTTGCGCAACTCCCATGCTTTATTAATAGATGATCCTGTTAATAACGGATACGAATATCCCAGTTGCAAGGATTTCAATTCATCTATAAATGCCGCTGCTTTTGCTTGCATCTGCTCCACCTCCTGCTCCATGAATTCGATCATCAATAGCGCAGCGGGATCCCCTTCTATGAAAAACCGGTTCTTCTGTTGCTCGCGGTGATTTTTGGTGAAGCTCAATATTACATCATCCACCAGTTCACTGGCATAACAGCCATGTTTAATCGCAACCAGGTTCACCAGCAGGGATTCTTTCAAACTGTTGCAATGCACGCAGACCAATCCCTTCTCTGTTGGTGGTAAATCCAGTAAGTTAAGTTTGGCCTCGGAGATCATCGCGAGCGTGCCTTCTGATCCTGCAATCAAACGGCAAAGATTAAACGAAGCTGATCCGCCATAAGTTTCCGCATCCAGCAAAGCATCCAAAGCATACCCCGAATTTCTTCGCACTACTTTTTGAGCGGGATAACCTTCTTTAATAGCAGCCTGGTTGGCCTCATCCCCTAACAACTGGTGCATAGCGCGGTAGATATCTCCTTCCAGCCCGGGCTTAGCAAGTTTTGATTCGAGTCCCGCTGCATCCAATGCCCCTACAAAAGCCTCTTCCCCATTGGAAAGAATGACTTTTAATTCCAGCACATGATCGCGCGTAGCGCCCCAAACCATAGAATGCAAACCGCAGGAATTGTTACCAATCATACCACCAATCATGGCACGGTTGGAGGTGGAAGTCTCGGGACCAAAAAACAATCCATACGGCAGGAGCAATTCATTTAGCACATCGCGTTCGATGCCTGGCTGCACGCGTACCCATTTTTCTTCCTTGTTTACTTCCAGCAGGGCATTCATGTATCGCGATAAGTCAATCACCAATCCATTTCCTACAACTTGTCCGGCTAAGGAAGTACCGGCTGTTCGGGGTATCATAGGTAATTCCGCATCCCGGCAAAAAGTTACCAGCTTTACCAGGTCGGCTTCCTCACGGGGAAGAGCAACCGCAATTGGCAATTCCTGGTACACGGATGCATCAGTTGCATAAGCCATGCGTACCGCGCGGTGTTCGGAGGAATCATCAAAATACAGATTGCCCGATAAGGAAGCCTGTAAGGTGTTGAAAGAATAGTGCGGACTGGCCGGTTGCATGATGACTGCGTTTGAAATCAAATATCGATACTAATAGATTGCATTGCGTTTTTTACTGAACCATACTTTAACAGGGCACGCTTTGCCTGCTCGTATTCTGTGAGGCCGGTTTTCTCCATGATCATTTTGGTACCTCGATCGATCAATTTCTGATTGGTCAGTTGCATGTTCACCATTTTGTTGTCTTCCACCCGGCCGAGTGCAATCATTAAGGAAGTGGAAATCATATTCAGGATCAGTTTTTGCGCGGTTCCACTTTTCATACGTGTGCTGCCTGTGAGAAATTCTGGTCCTACTACACATTCGATGGGATAATCTGCCCAGGCGCTAATGGGACTATCGGGATTGCAACTCAGGCTGCCGGTCAGCAAGCCCAATTCCCTGGCTTTTTTCAGGGCGCCAATGACATAGGGGGTAGAACCACTTGCTGCGATTCCCAGGAGGGTGTCCCTTTCAGTTGGCTTATAGGGGGCCAGGTCGAGCCAGGCCTGTTCGGTATCATCCTCTGCATTTTCAACTGCCTGCTGGATGGCTTTGCTGCCACCGGCAATTACACCAATGATCAGGGTGGGTGGCACTCCGAACGTAGGCGGACATTCAGCTGCATCCAGGATACCGAGTCGCCCGGAGGTACCTGCTCCCACATAAAAAAGGCGCCCGCCCGCCAGCATGCGATCACTCGTTGCCTCTACAAATGCCTCGATGGAGGGAATCACTTGTTCAATTGCGTCCGGTACTGATTTGTCTTCTTTATTTATGGTACGCAGGATCTCTCCCATACTCCAGGTCTCGAGATGCCGGTAGTTGGATGCTTCTTCTGTAATTCGTTGGTATGCCATGCTGTTGAAGTTAAACTCAGGCAACGCAGAAGATAACCGCATATACCTGCAAATAATTGCATAAATTTAATTATATTCCAGAATATATCCGCACAAACAAGCTATTTAACCACTAAATTTCTGCTTATGAATCCTTATTTAGACCAGTTGCACCGGATCGCCTCCAGGCCGGAAAGGAGGATTATCGGACTCATGTCAGGCACTTCTGTAGATGGGTTGGACATCGCGCTGTGCCGGTTCAGGGGGAATGGAATGGATACTGAGATCCGGTTAGAGCAGTTCATCACCATTCCTTATGGGGCAGATTTCAAAGAGGAGATCGCCTCGGTATTTTCAAAATCCCAGGTGGATCTGCAAAAACTCTGTCTGCTGAATGGCTGGATTGCTGAGCAGCATGCAGGTCTAATTGCCCAGGCGTTAAAAAAATGGGGGATTTCACCCGAAGAGATCGACATCGTTGCGAGTCACGGGCAAACTATTTTTCACGCACCCAAATCCTTACACCGGATTGAGAAATTTGGTAATGGTACTCTGCAGCTGGGCGATGGCGATCACCTGGCAGTAAGAACCGGCATTATCACCATCAGCGATTTTCGGCAGAAACATATTGCCGGAGGAGGAGAAGGGGCACCCCTTGCTGCCTATGGCGATTACCTGATTTTTTCCAAAGCCGGGGAGAACCGGATCCTGTTGAATATCGGTGGGATAGCCAATTTTACTTTTTTACCGGGCGACCTGAACCCCGATCGCGTTTTTTGTTCTGATACCGGAACAGGCAATACCCTGATGGATGCGTATATACAGAAAGTGCGTCCGGGTACCTATTACGATGCCAATGGTGAGCTCGCCTCACAGGGACGAATAAACGAAAAACTCCTGCAGGCATTACTGGATCATCCTTTTTTTGAACAACCCTTTCCTAAAACAACCGGACCGGAATTGTTCAATCTGGCTTACCTGGATGCTGCCAAAAGAAAGGCTGGCATCACTGCAATTTCAGAAGCGGATACCATGGCAACCTTAAACCGGTTTTCGGCGGAAGGTATAGCCCAGGCAGTGCAATCACAAATCGATGCGCCCTCCAACTTTCAATTTTATGTAAGTGGCGGCGGCATGCACAACCCGGTTTTAATGAGTAACCTGCGGGACTTGCTGCCAGGTATCAGCTTTTCAGATACCAATGCCCTGGGCATAGATCCCGATGCCAAGGAGGCTGTATTGTTTGCGGTGTTGGCGAATGAATGGCTGACGGGAGGTCGTGTTCATTTTGGTGAAGGTCGCAATGGCATTCCAACTGTATCCATGGGCAAATTGAGTTTTCCTGGATGATGCCGATTTTGTAACTTCCTAAAAAATAGATTTATGCTCTCAAAGACCATGCAGGATGCCCTGAACAAACAAGTGCAAATGGAAGCCGAGTCCTCACAAGCCTATTTGGCGATGGCTTCCTGGGCTGATATTCAACCCGGATTACAAGGTGTTGCCGCCTTCTTTTACAAACAGGCAGACGAAGAAAGAATGCACATGCTGAAACTCATGGGCTTTATCAATGAACGCGGTGGCTTCGCGATGGTACCCCCATTAGAGCAACCCATCCTGACCTTCCGCAGTTTGCAATCTGCGTTTGCCGAATTTCTCAAACACGAAATCAAAGTCAGCAACAGCATCAACGATATTGTACACCTTTCCCTCTCCGAAAAAGATTACGCCACCCACAATTTCTTACAGTGGTATGTAACCGAACAGATGGAAGAAGAGCGTACCGCCCGCACCCTTAATGAAAAACTGGAATTGATTGGAGAGGATAAGAGTGGGTTGTATTTGTTTGACAGGGATATAATGGCGTATCGGGGAGGTGAGAAGTGAAAGGTGAAAGGTGAAAGTACGTGAAAGGTGAAAAGTGAAAGGTGAAAGACTGTCAAAAGAAATCAGTGAAAAATTAACTCATGGATTTGGTCTTCACAATTAAATTTGAAAGCAAGGCAAAGCAACTGTTCATGGCAGCGCCCAACTCTGAACAGGATGCTTTGCTTATAAAACCAAGCGCCTCGCAAACATCCAAAGCTGCATCCACTTCTACCAAAGAGGCTCTTGCTATTTCATAAAACCGAACACGGTCCTGCGCTGATCTTTTTGATGAACCCTCTGCAATATTCAATAAAACAGATAAAGAAGCTCTTCGAATTTGTTGAACAAGATTCCCTTTTTCGTAGTAAGGTAGTGTTTGAGTAAGTTTATAACATTGAATTGTTATTGACCTTGCAATTCCAAAAACATCCAGCTGCTGGTGATTTAACTGAAGAAACATTTTTGGTGTAAAGCAATTAAATCCGCCTGAATTTTATTCAGGTGTTTCCACCCTTTCACCTTCCCTCTTTTCACCCTCTTTCACCTTTCACCTTTCACTTTTACTTCTTCTTTCACCTTTCACTTTTCACCTTTCACCTTCTGCACTTTAGTGCAGAAGCAACTCACAAGGTTTAATCCCCGTATGCTTCTTAAACGCTGTTGAAAAATGCGAGATGGAGGAATATCCGAGCATCATGGAAACTTCTGTAACGCTGAGGCCTTTTTCGTAGAGCAGATAGCGGGCATGCTCCATACGCTGGCTCTGGTAGAAATCAAAAACCGTAGTGCCATACATTTCCTTGAAGCCCTTTTTCAGGTAACATTCATTGATGGCGACTTTCTTGCTGAGTTCTTTAATGGTGATTGGTTCACCAATATGCTGGAGTAATAGTTCGCGTGCTTTTTCAATTTTCACCCGGTCATTGTCATTGGCCAGGAACTTGCAGGAGAAAGCAATCTCTTCCTTCTCTCCCACCATACAATCCAGGCTGAACAACAACAACATCTGCATCTGTGCATTGATGAAGATATTCTCCATCGAACCATTGTACTGGTGATTCAACAGTGTTTCCAACACTGAGCGTGTCCGGCTGCAAAGTGACAAGGCCTTGGAAAAGGTAGTGCGATGGCGAAACCGGATGATATCATCCTGCAGGGAATTCATGTTGCCGGAGCCAACAAACTGCGATAAATGAGCCGGACTGAATACAAAACTCATCACATCCACACTCGGGGTGCGATGCTCACAGGCAGGGGTTTGGGCAACCCGGCAGCTATCGCACTCGGTCTGATACTGACGGCAATACATATTACCAGCAATACAAAAGCGTAACTCCAGGTAATTCTGTTTCTCATCCGCCGGCACCCGGTGATAGACCAGGAAACCTGTATCATCCATCTCAAAGGCACTGTTTTTACGATACCGGTGGATGGTATAATGCACCGAACCCGGAATCTGCTGCTCCTTCTGGTACAGGAGTTCCAACTCATTGTACATTACCGGCGCTTTCCGGGCTATGGATAATATGTCTGGCGATTGAAACATCAGCAGGCAAAAATAGGCAACCTCGGGTAAATGGTGAGCCATCAATCCCTCCCCCACCTGTCATCCCTCTGTCATTTCTGGACCTGCGCGCCTTCTTCCATCTTCCCTTCTTCCATCTTCCCTTCTCACGTCTCACATCTGACGTCTCACATCTCACGTCTCACCTCTTTTCCGTACATTTGCCAATAGTCTTTTTTTCTACCATTTAAGCGTATTGACCAGTATTTATGAGTACAGAAATTCAGGAAGAAACCCTAGCAAACAACAATGGTTATGGTGCGGATAGTATCCAGGTTTTAGAAGGACTGGAAGCAGTTCGGAAGCGCCCTGCCATGTATATTGGCGATATCGGAGTAAAAGGCCTCCACCACCTGGTATATGAGGTGGTCGACAACTCTATTGATGAAGCCCTCGCCGGCTATTGTAACAATATTGAAGTTACCATCCACGAAGATAACTCCATCTCTGTTCAGGATGATGGCCGCGGTATCCCTACCGCCATGCACACCAAGGAGAAAAGATCTGCCCTGGAAGTTGTTATGACCGTGCTGCACGCCGGTGGTAAATTCGACAAAAATACCTACAAAGTTTCCGGTGGATTACACGGTGTAGGTGTGAGTTGCGTGAATGCCCTCAGTCGCGATATGAAAGTTACCGTTCAGCGCGAAGGCAAGATTTTCCAGCAGGAATATAAAATTGGTATTCCTCAATATGCTGTTAAAGAAATAGGAGTAACCGAAAAAACCGGTACCCGTGTTCATTTCTGGCCAGATGATACCATCTTCACCAACCTGGTTTATAACAGAGAGATTCTGGAAGGCCGCCTGCGTGAACTGGCATTCCTGAATCGGAAAATCAATATCGTTTTAAAGGACCTGCGTGAACTAGATGAAAATGGTGAGCATTACAGCAATTCCTTCTACTCAGAAGGTGGTATTGTAGAGTTTGTGGAAATGCTCGACAAAGCAGCCAACAGAACACCCCTCATTGCCAAAACCCTCTATGTGGAAGGGTACGATGAAAGTTCTCATGTTGCGGTAGAAGTGGCCCTCTCCTATAACAATGATTTTAAGGAGCATATCTTCTCCTATGTAAATAATATCAATACCATTGAAGGCGGTACCCACGTAACCGGTTTCCGTCGGGCTTTAACACGTGTGTTTAAAAGCTATGGCGATCGGGAAGGGCTCTTTGAAAAGGCCAAGATTGAAGTGGAAGGTGATGATTTCCGGGAAGGACTCAGTTCCATCATTTCAGTAAAGGTTCCCGAGCCCCAGTTCGAAGGACAAACCAAAACCAAACTCGGTAACAGTGATGTTAGTGGCGTGGTGGAAACAACTGTGAGTCGCGCTTTGGAAGCCTACCTCGAAGAAAACCCTAAGGAAGCCAGAAATGTCATCTCCAAAGTGATCCTGGCTGCCCAGGCTCGTGTGGCTGCTAAAAAAGCCCGCGAAATGGTGCAGCGGAAAACGGTTTTATCAGGGGGTGGCCTGCCAGGTAAACTGGCAGATTGCTCCGAACGAGATCCCGAACGTTGTGAACTTTACCTGGTCGAAGGAGACTCCGCGGGTGGTACTGCCAAGCAGGGCCGCGACCGGAATTACCAGGCTATCCTGCCACTCCGGGGTAAGATCCTCAACGTGGAAAAAGCAATGGAGCATAAGATTTATGAGAATGAGGAAATCCGGAATATCTATACCGCCCTGGGTGTAACAGTAGGTACGCCGGAAGATCCTAAAGCATTGAATCTCAGTAAACTTCGTTATCATAAGCTGATCATCATGACGGATGCGGATGTGGATGGATCCCATATCGCCACCCTCATCCTGACCTTCCTCTATCGGTACATGTCCGAAATGGTACTTAATAAATATGTGTACCTGGCGCAACCACCCCTTTACCTTGTTAAAAAAGGAAAGGAACAGGGCTATGCCTGGGGCGAAGAAGACCGGAAAATGCTGGTGGAGAAGTTCGGCGGAGGTAAAGAAGATAGTGTAACTATACAGCGATACAAGGGTTTGGGAGAGATGAATGCTACCCAGCTCTGGGAAACTACCATGAATCCGGAAACCCGTACCCTCAAGCTGGTCACCATTGAAAATGCTGCAGAAGCTGACCGGGTATTCAGTATGCTGATGGGCGATGAAGTACCCCCCAGACGCGAATTCATTGAAAGTCACGCTAAATACGCCAAAATCGACATCTGATATTAATATTTTCCTATTTATATCCCCGTATCAGAGTCATTTTAAGATTTTTTGGCTAGCTTGTGCGCGCGTTTCAACCCTATTGTTCATTTAAAAAACTTTAAACATGGCAGATATTAAACTGACCGCATATAACGTAAAGACCAAGGAAAAAGGTGTAGAAATCAAAGACGCAGTGATCACGAAAACTGCCAGAGGTGGTTATATGGCACAGGGTAATGATGGTAAGGGTAACAAACTTACTACCATGCTGGGAGAAGAGAAAGCCCTTGCTGCAATCAAAGCTGGCATCGCTAAACAAGGCTGGTAATTTTCCAACTCAACGAATAAAAAAGCACCTGTTTTTTGCAAGACAGGTGCTTTTTTTTATTTTCATAGACTGTGAGTAAACGATTTCTGTTATACCTGGCCAACGCGCTGCTGTTTTTTTGCCTTGCCTGCTCTGTAAAAGCCCAATCGATTGTGGATTCGCCTTACCACATCAACGGATCGGCCTTCAAAGAAAACTGTAATTGTTATACCCTTACTGCTGCTACCAACACGCAATCCGGTTCCGTCTGGAATATCAATAAAATCAACCTGCGGGAATCCTTTGAATACCGGTTTGATGTATTTCTTGGCTGCAAAGATCCGGATGGCGCGGATGGAATGGTCTTTGTTCTTCAACCCATTGCCACCAATATTGGATCACAGGGTGGGGGAATTGGCTTCCAGGGAGTGCAGCCTTCCATCGGAATTGCAATTGATACCTGGCAAAATGCTGAAAACGGCGATCCTGATTTTGACCATATCAGTATTCAAAAAAATGGTGATAACAATCATAATAGCCCTAACAACCTGGCCGGACCAGTAGCCGCCTCTGCCTTCAACAACAATATTGAAGATTGTCAGTGGCATGTGCTGCGTATCCGGTGGGATGCCAATCTTTTTATTTTATCTGCCTTTATTGATGACCAGCTACGCGTATCCGATACCATAGATATTGTTAAGGAAGTATTTGGAAATGATCCAATGGTTTTCTGGGGGTTTACTTCTGCTACCGGAGGTGCTAACAACGAACACCGGTTTTGTACTTCCCTGAAATCCAATTTTACACAGTTACCCAATATGGAAACCTGTGCACCGCAGGAAATTCAACTCGTAGATCAATCCACTTCCTTTGGAACCATTGTGGGCTGGCACTGGGATTTTGGTGATGGCACTATCTACACGCAAAAAGATCCGCCTCCTCATTTCTATCAAAATCCAGGTAACTACACCGTTTCTTCAGTTGTGCTTGCCAATAATGGGTGTTGGTCAGATACGTTTAAACAGGTCATTACCATTGGCTCCATTCCACAACCTGATTTCCTGGTGCCCGATACGATCTGTGGCTCGGATATTATCCAACCCTTCGACCGGTCATATGTGGAATTTGGAAGTATTACTGAATGGAACTGGGTCATTAATGGTCAATCCTTTAGCGGACAGGCCCCTCCACAAATCAGGGTGCCCGGAACAACGCAGGTTCCTGTTCGTTTACAGGTGAAAACAAAAGAAGGCTGTGAATCCGGAACTATTGAAAAGATTGTTCACCTCCTGGATCAACCACAAATTGAGTTATCACCTCCCGAAAGTGCAGCCTGTGTAGGAGATGAAATTATGCTGGAAGCAAATTCTTTGGTACCCTCTAATCCCGTGGTAGAATGGGCCTGGACTTCTTTGCTTGGTTTACCTGTCCAAAATCGAATTACACTTAGGAGCGCAGTCACTGGAGAATTTCCGTTATCTGTCAGAGGAAAAGGCATAAATGGTTGCTGGAGTGAACCGGTACAACATATCGCCAGCTTTTTTCAAACCAAAGCCAATGCAGGCAGAGATACCGTGGTTGCTATCAACCAGCCATTACAATTAAACGGTTCAGGCGGACAATATTATAACTGGTCTCCAGCCGGACAGCTATCTGACCCCAATCTGCCAAATCCGGTAGCAATTCTGGACCGCCCAACAACATTGGTGTTAACTGCCTTTACAGAGGTTGGCTGTGAAACAACCGATTCACTATTTGTTCGGGTATTCAAAGGACCGGATCTCTATGTACCCAATGCATTTACACCCAATAGTGATGGTAAAAACGATCGTTTTAGCTTCCTGGCAATTGGCATGAAACAGGTATATTACTTCCGGATTTTCAACCGGCTCGGACAATTGGTGTATGAAGGATTGGATGCCGGCGGATGGGATGGCCGCCTGGGTGGAACAGACCAACCTGCAGGCACCTATGTGTGGATGATCAGCGGAGAAGACTATAACGGTAATGCCTACCGTAAAAAAGGCAGTTTGCAATTGATCCGGTAAAACTGGGGCGGATTGCTTATTTTTAAAAACAGATTTAACACTTATTCTCCAACGATACGCAAGCAAGTAATATGAAAAAACAATTTTTATCAGCGTGCCTCCTGGCAGGCTTCAGCTTTAGTGCCTGTTTTGCACAGAAAGATCCCAAACTCACAGAACAATGGAATCCAGTTCCTCCGGTGATCAATCCGGGTTCTGCACAACAGGCTCCCTCAGATGCCATCGTACTTTTTGATGGCAAAAACCTTTCTGAATGGGTGAGCGCAAAAGATGGTTCAAGTGCCGCAGCATGGGTAGTTGAGAATGGCATCTTTACAGTAAAAGCAGGAGCCGGTGATATCAAAACCAAACAGGTTTTTGAAGATTTTCAACTGCATATTGAATGGAGGACGCCGGCTAAAGTGGAAGGAGATGGCCAGGGCAGAGGCAACAGTGGTGTTTTCCTGATGGAACAGTATGAATTACAGGTACTGGACAGCTATGGCAATACTACCTACTCCAATGGCCAGGCAGGTAGCATCTACAAACAAACCATGCCGATGGTGAATGCTAGCAAGGGTCCTGGTGAATGGCAGTCTTACGATATTATTTTCACGGCACCCCGCTTCCTTGATAATGGAATGCTGAAATCGCCGGCAAGAATCACAGTACTACACAATGGTGTACTCATTCAGAATAATACCACCATTGCAGGTGCTACAGAATATATTGGAATTGCTACCTATAAAAAACATGGCCCAATGGGGATCAAACTGCAGGACCATGGCAACCCGGTTAGCTTCCGGAATATCTGGGTTCGTAAACTCTGATCATGATTCACCGGTTGGGTACCACCCGTCCGGTGAGGTAACTACCTATACAAAGCGGAGCGGTTCAAAGGCCTTGCCAAGAACCGGCTCCGCTTTTACCTTTAACCAGTTCTCCAGTACGGTGGCATATACCCGCCGAAAATCTATTTTATATTGCAGATCACCGAGCTTCAGGGCCGATAAATCATCCAGCTCATTCAACAACCCCTGATGCTTTAAACCGCCTGATATAAAAAACATATTGTTGGCACTGCCATGATCGGTTCCCCTGCTTGCATTCTGCGCTACCCTTCTGCCGAATTCTGAAAAACTCATGATCAGTACATCTTCAAAACGATTGTTCTTTTGGAGATCGGTTACAAAGGCCTGCAAGGCTCCATTGATCTGAGCGAACAAGCGCGAATGTTGCTGATCCTGTCCCACATGGGTATCAAAACTTCCAATGGATACATAATATACTTGCGTATTGATATCTGAAAGAATCAAAGATGCAATGGTTTTTAAACTCCTGCCGAATTCATGGTTTGGATATATCCCTGTTGCTACCTGCTGACTATGCTCATAAATATAAGCGGTGCTTTTTTTTGTTTCTGCTAATGTTTTATACAGATAGGATGCTGTGTACGTTGCATGCTCCTGATCATGTGCATTTAACAGGTCCTGCAGAAAAGGGGATCGTCCAGCCTGGTACAACTTACGCGGATCCTTAAACGCAAATCCATTTTTTGTCTTTCCTTTCAAAGCAAGACTTAACATATCATCGATCTCAACAACCTGTGTCGAGTGCTCGCAGTTCCTGCATTGTTCATCCAGGAACCTGCCCAACCAGCCTGTTTGCCAATATTCGTTTGCTCCACTTGCACTCTGCCAGATATCCATGCTTCTGAAATGAGAGCGATCGGGTTCCGGATAACCAACATTATTGAGGATAGCCAGCGCTCCTTCGGCATAGAGCTTACCCAAGTAATTCAGTGATGGATGCAAGCCAGCATCATCTGTCAGGCGAATTGCTTTCTCTTTTGCAATCGCAATGCCCGGCCTGGCTTTATAATAAATATCATTGCGATAAGGAATCACGGTATTTAGTCCATCATTGCCACCGTTCAGTTGTACTACCACCACTACTTTATTTCCAGGCGGAACGTTTTCAGCAGCATCTAACGCATGCAGAAAACGAGGCATCAACAGAGATGCTGTTGCCAGTCCCGAACCTTTAACAAATGATCTTCTTTTAATTAACATAGGAAATGTATGGCGTTAACAATATTGATATTCCGGACATTGCATGAGTAAGATACTGCGGCTGGCAAGAAGGGCTTCTCTACTGTCCAGTTTACTGTATTTATCCAGCATACTATCAGAGGGACAGGTATTGGATTGCAGCAGAAAAATCCTCAATGCTTCCCGTAATTTTTCATGATCGATAGCTGCGAAAGACTGGAAGTAAAGTGGCCATTTTATAATAGCTGAAAGCGCCCTGATGGGCCTGGCTGTTTTTCCCATCTGCACATCATCATCTGCTTTTGGTGTAACCGTAAAATCTGTTCCGGCACTTATGATTTTAGGAAGTTGCAATCGGTACATTAATGAACTGCTGTCAATCCAGGCATTTCCTGAAGGCCATCCGGCTACATTGGGCGGATTAAAAAGTGTCTGGCCCATTATCCGCTGAAAGCTAATGCCCGAATCCTCATTACCAAAATCCATAGGAAGTTGGCGATTGATTCCAACCCATAATTCAATCGGAGATTTAATCCGGTTGCCGATATTTTCCTTCTGATAAAACCAGTCTGAAGAAAATATGGTTTGCATCAGTTTGCCAATGTCATAACCGGATGCATAAAATCCATTGGACAGTGAGGTAACAATTTTTTCATCGATCTCTTCATTCACAAAAAACCGGTAAATTTTTTCAGTCAGGAAACGGGCAGTTACTGGCTGCTTCACTAAAAGTTGCAACACCTCTTCCCCGGTAAAATTGCCTGTGTGGCCGAAGATCCGTTTGCTGCCTGCATCATGTTGTCCGGGCCTGAATACAAATTCACCCGAATAGGTGGCAGTCCATCCGGTAAAAGCCCGGGCTGCTTCTTTGATATCTTCTTCTGAATAATTGCCTTTACCAACAGTAAACAACTCCATTACTTCCCTTGCGAAGTTTTCATTCGGACTGTTTTTTCTGTTCTGATTGGCATTCAGATAATTGATCATAGCGGCAGACTTGCTAACTGCCAGCAATAAATCCGGAAACTTTCCCAGTGCATGACTTCTGATTATCTGAAGATATTGCTGAACATGTAACACATTGCCAGAGCGGCAGGCAAAATGATCATGCCAGAAAAAAGCCATCTTTTCTCTGAGTTGAGCCTTACTGCTGATCATTTCCTTAATCCAGAGCCGGTTCAATTTTTTTATTCCTTCCTGGTTAAATTTTCTCAACTCTTTTCTTTCTTCTTCAGTGGCTGCTCTCATTTTTTTTCCAAGCTCTTCAACAGGCATTCCTTCGTAGGGATTTTTTACTGATTCCAAAAAAACTGGCGGGTTAACGGAATCCTTAAACAAGGCTTTTCTGAATTCTGCCAGCTTCGCTTTTCGCATATCAGGGAGTTCTGCTGCAGCAGGACCAAACCCTGCCCTCCAGGCAAGATGTTGAATAGTAGTTTGAGAAATTCTCAAGTGATATGATTTTGTTATCTAAGACCAGTATGGATTGCTGGAGTTTAATCTTTCTTAAATAAAAAATCCGTGGTTGCTGCCACGGATTTTTTATTGATATTACTACTTTTTATTTAATCCACTCTTTACCAAAATAAGGCTGAACCGCTTTGGGTAATTTTATTCCCTCCGGGGTTTGATTGTTTTCAAGCAGCGCTGCCACTATTCGCGGCAGGGCCATAGAACTACCATTCAGAGAATGAAGTAATTGTGTTTTACCTTTTTCATCTTTGAACCGGATTTTCATCCGGTTGGTCTGATAGGCTTCAAAATTGGAAACAGAACTCACTTCCAGCCATTTTTCCTGGGCAGCACTGAACACTTCAAAATCATAGGTGAGTGCTGATGTGAAGCCCATATCGCCGCCGCATAAACGAAGAATGCGGTAAGGGAGTTCCAGGCTTTGTAATAACTTCTCCACATGCAACACCATCTCTTCCAATACTTCGTAACTCGTTTCAGGATGTACCAGTTGAACGACTTCCACTTTATCAAACTGGTGCAGTCTGTTTAAGCCGCGAACATCTTTACCATAACTACCAGCCTCTCTTCTGAAACAGGGGGTATAGGCAGTCATCTTCACAGGAAGTTCATTCGCATTCAGAATCTCATCGCGGTAAATATTGGTAACCGGAACTTCGGCTGTTGGAATCAGGTAAAAATTATCAGCGGTAGCATGATACATCTGTCCTTCTTTATCGGGCAATTGTCCTGTTCCGTAAGCAGAAGCTTCATTTACCATATGTGGAGGCAGGTATTCAACATAACCCGCAGCCGTATTATAATCCAGGAAATAACTGATCAGAGCACGTTGTAATTTGGCGCCCTGGTTTTTATATACAGGGAAACCACTGCCGGTAATCTTGTTACCCAGTTCAAAATCGATCAAACCATACTGCGATACCAGGTCCCAATGGGGCTTGGATCCTGCAGCCAGAACAGGCTTCACGCCTCCTTCCCGAACCACAACATTTTCTTCCGGAGTGCGACCAACAGGCACTTCCGCAGCTGGCAGGTTGGGCAATTGCACCAGGATGCTGTGAACCGCAGTTTCAAGGTCAGCCAGTTCAGAAGTATCATCCATTTGTAGTTTAATGCCAGCCACTTCCGCCTTCAGAGCCTCCGCTTCCTCTCTTTTGCCTGATTTCATCAGGTTGCCGATTTCTTTGGATGCCGCATTCACCTTGCTTTGCAATTCATCCCGCTCAAACTGGAGTTTTCTTCTTTTTTCATCCAGTGCAATCAGCTCATCCACGAGGTTCAACTGGGAAAAATGTTTTACGGCCAGTCTTTCCTTCACGAAATCCGCATTCTGCCTGATAAAATTCACCTGTAACATCTCTTTTTGAATTTGACGCAAATATAAGTGACCCGTCCGGTTATCTTTGTACCATGAATGTACAGGACGATTTACAGGTACGCTGGTGGAACCTGGAAGCTAAGCTGGTGGAGCGTTTCGGTAAGAAGCCCGATATGGAAACGATTTTGTTCCTGATTGGGATCCAGGAACTGGGAGAAGTAAAGGAGAAATTCAGCAAGGAGCAAAAACAGGATCTGATGCATGTGGCTGTGTGCAGCCTGCTGGCTCAAAGTGGCTATTATGAACTGGAAGGGCGCGATCGCGATGGCTGGCCGCATTTCAGGCAATTGAAAGACCTTCCAATACTGCCTCCGAATGAGCAGGAGCTTTTTTTAAAAGATCATGTTTTACTCTACTTTGATAAAAATGAGTTTTAGACCGATCGCCTGGTTGCTGGTATTAATTTCTATTCTGACTGGTTGCAGTCCCAAAGCAGGGGCACCTGTTCCCAAACGCCTGCTGAAACGCGATGTGGAACTACAAACCAGCAAGGGTACCATACGGCTACGGTTATACGACGAAACACCACTTCATCGTGATAACTTCATCCGCCTGGTGCGATCCGATTTTTACGATGGCATTCAATTCCACCGGGTGATTCAGGACTTTATGATTCAGGCAGGGGATCCCAAATCCAAAAAGGCGCCGGATACATCTAAGTTGGGAAGCGGTGGGCCAGGATACACCATTCCGGCAGAGATTCGCCCGCAGTATTTTCACCGCAAGGGAGTGCTGGCTGCTGCCCGCATGGGTGATCATGTGAACCCGGAAAGAGCCAGCAGTGGGAGCCAGTTTTATATTGTACAGGGCAGGGTGTTTACAGATCAGTCCCTGGACTCGGTAGAAATCCATCGCCTGAATGGCAGGAAATTACCTGAGGAGCACAGGGCTGTTTACAAAACAATTGGTGGAGCTCCGCACCTGGATCAGGCCTATACGATCTATGGAGAAGTGATCAGTGGCCTGGAGGTTGTTGATTCCATCGCCGCAGTAAAAACAAGTGGCCGTACGGGTGGAGATCGACCCCTTGAGCCGGTGGTGATAAAGAAAGCCCGCCTCGTCCGCCGCCCCTAATTCATAATTCATACTTCATAATTCATAATTCTCCATATTTTGCAGCACTAAACTTCATGATATGAATATCCCCGCAGCATTAAAGTATACGAAAGATCACGAATGGATCAAACTGGAAGGAAATATTGCAACCATTGGCATCACTGATTTCGCTCAGGGAGAATTGGGTGATATTGTATATGTGGAAATCGAAACAGTTGGTAAAAACCTGGAAGCGGAGGCTGTATTTGGTACAGTAGAAGCAGTAAAGACCGTATCAGACCTGTTCTTACCGGTTAGTGGAACCATTAACGAAGTAAATCCAGCCCTTTCTGCTAACCCTGAGCTGGTTAACTCCGACCCCTATGGTGAAGGCTGGATGATCAAAATGACAGTTTCCAATCCGGCTGATGTGGATGGCCTGCTGGATGCGGAAGGTTATAAGACACTGATCGGATAATCCCTTCTTGACAACTGCAAATACATACACAGAACCGGAACTGGTTCAACTGCTCAGGCAAAAAGAGGAGACTGCTTTTAAGTATCTGTATGATCATTATGCAGGTGCTCTGAATGGCGTGATTCTTCAAATCATTCCCGATCAGGCCCTTGCAGCTGATGTTTTGCAGGAAGTTTTTCTAAACATCTGGCGCAGGATGGAAACCTATGATGCATCCAAAGGAAGGCTGTTTACCTGGATGCTGAACATCGCCCGGAATGCGGCCATTGATATGACCCGTTCCAAAGCGTACCAGAACAGCCAAAAAAACCGGGAACTGGATTCTGACGTACATATAACTTCAGCCGGCAGTAACCCATCCCTGGATCATATCGGCTTGTCGAAAGTAATCGGTCAATTGAAAGAAGAACACCGGGTACTAATAGATCTGGCTTATCTGAAAGGATATACGCATGAGGAAATAGCAAAGCTGCTGGAGATCCCCCTGGGGACCGTGAAAACGAGAATCCGTGCCGCCTTGCTGCAACTTAGAAAATTATTAACGTGAATGTGCAGGAATACATAGAAAGTGGCAGCATAGAAAGCTGTGTGCTGGGGCTCGCTGATCAGGCGGAACAGCAGGAACTGGAGCGTATGTGCGCTGCTTATCCTGAGGTTCGGGCTGCCCGCGATGCCTTTGAGGCCAGCCTCGAAGCCAGCGCTATGGCCGGTGCGGTTGCACCTCCTTCTGCACTTCGCGAGTCCATTTTTGAAAAAATCACCCAACCTGAATCAGGTTCTCTCACTCAGCCCGCCCCAGTTGTTGAACTGCCAACTCCGGAGGCGTACTCTGGTGCCGGTTGGAAAAAATACCTCGTAGCTGCTTCGGTTGTGCTGTTGGCTGGAAGTGCCGCTCTCAATATTTACCTATACAACCGTTATCAGCAATCTGATTCCTTGTACAAAGATCTGCTTGCCCAGCAGCAGCAGCTCGCCGAGAATAATAGTAGCATGCAAACCCGTTTGACCGACCTGGAAACGGATTTGAGCAGGATCAAAAATCCCAACATACAGCCGATTAAAATGACAGCTGTAAATAATACGAATAGTTTAACTACTGTGTATTGGGATAAAAATTCTGCGGAAGTTTATCTGTTGGTAAACCAATTACCGAAACCTGAACCAGGAAAACAATATCAATTGTGGGCGATCGTTAATGGTAAACCTGTAGATGCGGGTGTAATTGATGTTGAACCCGGAGATGGTTTGGTGAAAATGAAAAATATTCCAAGTGCAGAAGCTTTTGCTATCACCCTGGAAAATGCAGGCGGCAGTCAGAGTCCTACGCTGACGGCTATGTATGTGTTAGGAAAAGTATAATTACATTTTCATGTTGCACTCGTTTTTTGAAAGACGAACATTCCCCTTAGTGTTGCTGGTTTTTGTTCATTTCCTCCTGCTGTTACCAGGAGGCAGTTTCGGCAAAGAAAAAATCGAACTTATTCCTCATGCCGATAAACTGGTTCATTTCGGGCTATACTCACTGATGGTTGGTAGTTGGATTATTTTCTTTAACCTGAAAGACGACCTCAACCCACACCAGAAAAGAACCTGGAATTTTATCATTGTATTACTGGCAATAGGAGATGGAATTATTGTAGAGTTCATGCAAGCCTCGCCTTTGATTCACCGGGATTTTGATTGGATGGATGCTCTTGCAGATGGCATTGGCGCAATTGCCGGACTCATCGCTGGACTCTGGTTCACAAAAAAAATCAAACGCCCCCCTTTCACATAGTTTTCACCTCTGACATCTCACGTCTCACCTTCTTTCACCTTTCACCTTTCACCATAAGAAAGGCCCCTGTGGAAACAGGGGCCGTAACCAAAACTAACTGCTTATGAGAAAATTGACTGCTTAAGTGAGAGTCAAAAACGTTGAATCTAATTTATATTATACTAAACGATCAAAGTGACCAAATAGTGTGCTTCGAATCGTTAAAGAACTTTGAAATTTACCAATCGCTACTTTTTCTCTTTCTCTCTTTCGTTGATAACACAAAGTAACGACAGTATCTCCGCTATTTAATCAGTACCCTTTTGATTTTTAAAATAATTAACAGGACCCCGCATCACAACTGCTTTCGTAGGGATTACGCAAACGTTTGATATACCCTGTTCAGGGTATTCGTAGTACAAAATGATAGAAAAAGAAGTAAAAACAACAGCAATTTCGATTCACCCGATCACCTACTGAATTTACCACATTAATTCCGTAAAAACAAAATTAATTTCCCTGTTGCTGCGTCATTTTTTCTGCGTTCTCTGCAAACTGTAAACGCTCAATAAATTCCTGGATATCGCCATTCAAAACAGCGTCGAGATTGTAGGCGGTATAGTTAATCCGGTGATCCGTAACCCTTCCTTGCGGAAAATTATAGGTTCTGATTTTTGCACTGCGATCACCACTGCTTACCAGGCTTTTCCGGTGACGGGAAATTTCTTCTTCCTGTTTACGCACCTGCTCTTCGTAGAGTTTGGTTCTCAGCATTTGCATGGCTTTTTCCCGGTTGGCCAGCTGGGTTCTTTCTGTCTGACAAATCACTACCGTTCCGGTTGGAATATGCGTGAGCATTACTTTGGTTTCCACCTTGTTCACATTCTGACCACCGGCCCCACCACTTCGGGCAGTTTCCATTTTAACATCCGCATCCCGGATTTCCACATCCACTTCCTCTGCTTCCGGCATTACTGCCACAGTTGCCGCACTGGTATGCACCCTTCCGCTTGCTTCGGTTGCAGGTACCCGCTGCACCCGGTGTACACCTGATTCAAATTTCAACGTGCCATACACATCATCTCCAATTACCTCCACATTCACTTCCTTATAGCCACCAACAGTTCCCTCATTTTCACTCAGGATAGCTGTTTTCCAGCCTTTACTGTTGCAATAGCGCAGGTACATATTCAGCAGATCTCCGGCAAACAAAGAGGCTTCGTCGCCACCTGTTCCGGCACGTATTTCCAGGATGGCGTTTTTTTCATCCTGCGGATCCTTTGGTATCAGCATTTGGCGGATGGCCGCACGCAGTTTTTCTTCCTTTTCCTCCAGCACCGGTAGTTCTTCCTTGGCGAGTTCACGCAGTTCCTCATCATCTCCTGCCAGCGCCTCCCGGTAGGTTTCCACATCAGACAAAACCGACTTATACTGGTTGTATTGCTCAACAATCTTTTCCAGGCTCCGGTATTCCTTGCTCAGGGCACTGAACTTCTTATTATCACCCACGATTTCAGGGTTGGTCAGTGCCACGCCCAGGTCTTTAAATCTTGCCTCAATCGCTTCCAGCTTGTCTAACATAGTTGCTTACTTTTATACCGGGAAAAGGTTGGCAAAATTAACAGAAAAGCAGGCATGGCATATCGAAAGTTTCGGGGAACAAAACTTTTTACCGGAAAATCCTGGGCTCCACAGGATTCCGTACTCATCACCCAATCCAATGGACAGGTTGAAGCGATCGTTCCAATTGCAGAAGCCGGCGATGATATTCAACCGGTAGAAGGAATCATTTCCCCTGGATTTATCAATGCCCATTGTCACCTGGAACTCAGCCATATGGCAGGAAAAATTCCTCCCCATACTGGCATGATCCCCTTTCTGTTGAGCGTGATGACTCACCGTCAGGCTAGCATCGAAGCCATCCAGGAAGCCAGCTATCAAGCCGACCAGCAAATGCAGCAGGAAGGTATCGTAGCCGTGGGAGATATATGCAATACTCTTAATAGCCTGGATATAAAAAAATTGAGTAAGCTGAAATACCACAGCTTTGTCGAAGTCAGCGGTTTCATTGGTGCCACTGCTCAAAACCGGTTTGAACAGGCCAGAACTGCATGGCAAAAATTCCGGGAGATTGGTCCCGCCAGTATAACCCCCCATGCACCTTATTCCGTATCTCCCGAACTTTTTCAACTAATCAACGACTTCGATCCCGGCACCCTGATTAGCATGCACAACCAGGAATCAGATGCGGAGAATGATTTTTTTATCAGTGGCCAATCCCCCTTGCGGGATCTCTTCACCTCAATTGGAGTAAACATTGATTTCTTTCAACCACCCGGCACCACCAGTCTGCAGGCCGTACTCTCCTATATGAACAAGGCAGCAAAACTAATCCTGGTACACAATGTTGTAACCAGTCCGGATGATCTTGCCTTCCTGCAAAAGCAACCAATAGGCGAAACTTATTTTTGTGTTTGTCCGGGTGCAAACCAATATATCAATCAAAGTATTCCTCCGGGGTTCTTGCTGAAATCGCAAGTTGATAAAATTGTAATCGGCACCGACAGCCTGGCTTCTAACCACCAGTTATCCATAACCGAAGAATTGAAACTACTGGCAGGCTTCTATCCGGAAATTCCGTTGGAATACCTGCTTCAATGGGCTACATACAATGGAGCAAAGGCATTAAATATGGAAAACAAACTCGGTAGCTTTGAAAAAACAAAAACACCCGGGGTGATCGCTTTGAAGGATTGGAAGGTTACACGACTGCTTTAACCTAACACTTCCTGTAAGACGGCCATTGACCTCAGTTGTCCGAAATCACTCACATGAAGGGCGTAATACAATTCCAGTTGCTGCAGCAGGTATCTTCGGGTACTCACGGGTAAATGAACCTGGCTTAGTTCCTCCGGTTGCATAACACGTAATAAGGTTGCTATTACTTCACTATTGAACCCTTCCAGATAAAACGTATGTGTTGGATACTGATTCAAAAACATACCTTCCTGCAAATCCAGTATGTTATGCGTTTCATCGTATTCATCAACCAGCCGGAATCCGAAAAAATTAGCCAGGTGCAAGGAGAAAAACAGCGGATAGTTGGCAACCATTTTCGGACTCGCTTTATCCAGGTGCAGTAATGCATCTTCCATGAAATAAAAGAGATCCGGATTGGGCTCCGGTTGCTTCAGGCATTTCTGCAATAATTCCACCATGTAGGTTGCCACCGCTCCCTTGAAAACATCGAAAAAAAGGTGTTCATACAATACCGCCCACCGGTGCTCTTTAATCCGCTGCAGATTTTTCTGTTCATTGTGATAGACCACCAGGTCGAGCAAAGCCGTAGGCTGAAAAAGGTTGGATTTGGTGCCTGCTTTCTTTGAAGAGGATCGTACGCCATTTACAATGTAGGATTGCATACCAAACAATTCGGTAAAGATGGAAACAATGACGCTTGTTTCTCCATACTTTACTGTCCGCAACACAACTCCTTTGGTATGAAAATTCATGACTATTGTTGAATAAAAACAATTTTAGTAACTGCCTGCTCTGTTCTTCCATCATTGCTGATCCAAACCGGATATACTCCTGTAGCAACTTTTTTCCCGTTCAGGTCTAACCCATTCCAGATAAACTGCCCGCCTAATGCGCGTCCCTGGTAAATCAATCTACCATTTAACTCTGTAATCTTCACCACCGCATTGTTTACCAGGCCACGAATGGCGATCGTTCCAGTATATCCGGGAGGAACGGGATTCGGATATACCAGTACGTTAGTATTGGTTCTGCTCCCTTCGGTTGCTGTTGACTGATAGCTCATCAGTCCTTTTGCAGTTGAAATCAAAACCGTTCCAGTTTTAGGATCAATTGCAATCTTACGAATATCATTATCCGGCAAGGGACTATTTGCTGTCGTAAATCTTAATAAGGTTTGTTCTCCGCCTGCACTGATTAGCCAGACACCATTTTTTGTCCCTATCCATTTTCTATTGGCTCCATCCACCGCAATGGTCTGAACAGCTTCTCCTTTAAAAAGGAAACCGGCAAAATTATCGGATTGCACAACCGGCAGGATTGCATCGCAACCATCACCTGAAAAAACCTGGCTGGCACATTGTATGATTCCGATACCATCTGCGGTACCAATCCAGATAAAACCAAACTGATCCCTGGCAAGACTAAGAACTTCATTGGAAGGCAGATTACCATTTCCAGCCCCTGCCTGGTAGAACCGCCATTGGTCATTCGTGCCATTCAGACAAAAGAGTCCATTTCCCGGCGAAGCGATCCATTTCTGATCCAGTTCATCTATAACGATCTCCCTTACCCGAAGTGACGGATAAAAAAAGGGAATCTCAAATGACTGGTGGGTTCCATCCGGCCTTCTTACCACCAGCCCCCTTGCTGCTTCATCATTGCTGATCCAAAATTGTCCGGCCGCATCCAATGCGAGTCCGCCTACTTTATACGCCTCTGGCTCCTGAACCGATTCACCCAGCAATTCTTCCCGAAAAACCTGCAGGTTGCCATCCCGAAATAGTCCCAGTCCTGCATTCGACGATCCCACCCAAAGTCCTCCATCACCGGTTTCAAGCAATGGACCCATAGCGTCAAATGTTGTTGATAGTTGCCAGTTTCCATCTTGAAAACGACTTAGGCGATTTCCGCTTGCCATCCACCAGCCTGAAGTTCCTGCCACCAGTCCGCCTGTTCCTATTCCTGCCGGTGAATTAGGCGCCAGTCGCTCTATAAAATTGCCGTCTATGTTTATCAGTCCGTTTAATGAATCCGCCACCCAATACTGTTCCTGAAAATAAACTGTTTGATGAGGCCATTGAATCAGTGGATGAACCAGTGAAGTTTGAACTTCTCCTGCATTGTTTATAAGCAGCACTCTTGCGGCACCGTTAGTTCGTTGTGCCAGTAAAATTCCGGATGAACTGGTATCAACTCCCTGCCATTGCCAGTTGTCTTCATATATGGAAATGAAACCACCTGCCTCCTCTTTAAAAAGTTGATTTCCGATTTGCACGTATAGTTCATTTCGCCATATAAACACCTTATGTACTGCTCCGGTCGGCAATCCGCTCATGAGGGTCCAGCTGCGAAAATCTGCGAGATTCGATGCTGATCGGGAAGCCCGGTAGAGCCCTCTTTCGCCTGCTGCATAATAATAGGCAGCATCTGCAGCGATGCTGTTTATTTTCGAATAGACTCCACCGTTAGCGATCAGATATACATCCCCGATTTCTGCTTTTTCTATATTCAATACAGCAATTCCAAAGCCGGTAGCCAGCAGACAGCGTTCATTTTCCTTCCAGATGGCATTCACTTTTTTATCTGCCGGTAAATTGCTGAGTCGAAGGGTGTTTACAGTTCTTGTTTTACCATCTTCCAACAGATCGATCTGACCACTTGTATAAGCAATGATCTTTAGCGGTCCATCTATGTAAATGGTTTCAATGCCGGATTCAGATAATCCATTGATTTTGGAAAACCGGGTGAACGTCTCTGCCTGGGGATCGTATCGGAAAAGTGCCCAGGGACTGGCAGCTACCAGCTGACTGCCATCCGTTCCTGTTGCGATCGCAGATTGGTAGGATAAATGCTCCTGCCAGGTACCGATTGGTTGAGCAAAACAGGCAGTTGAAAGCAGGAAAATCAATACGAATACGAGACAGCGGGAACGCATAAGATGTCAAAGTTAACCGCTTCAGTCCGGCTTTTAACCGATTAATAGCGCTAAAATGGCTTTCTTTGCGTGCTATAATTGCAAAACCTCCTGTTCATGTGGCATCAACTGGGTTCTTTTGTATTGAAAAACAGATTGGTATTGATTCTGATCCTGCTGCTGGCTACCGGCTTTATGGGATATCATGCCAGCAAGGTGGAAATGAGTTATGAATTCGCCAAGGCAATTCCCACCGATAATCCGAAATACCAGGCCTATATCGCATTTAAAAAACAGTTTGGAGAAGATGGCAACCTGGTAGTGGTAGGCATTCAAACCGATCAGCTTTTCAGCCAACCGATATTTGAATCCTATCGCCTCCTGCAGAAAGACCTGAAAAAAATCAGGGGGGTGGAAAATATCCTGGGTATTCCAGGTGCCGTGAACCTGGTGAAGGACCCGGTTTCAGAGCGCCTTCAATCGCAACGCATATTTCCCGATACCACAGTCAGCCAGGCAGAACTGGACAGTGCGCAGGCCTTATTCCGGAGTTTGCCATTTTATCGTGGACTGCTATATAATCCGGAAACCAACAGCTGGCTGATGGCACTGGGCATGAACCGGGATTTGATGGCTTCTCCGGCCCGGACAAAAATCATCCAGGACATCGTTTCCCGGGTGGATGAATTTGGTAGCGCACATCAGCTGGAAATACACTACAGTGGATTACCATTAATCCGCACACAGATCGCCGACCGGATTGCGCGCGAAATGAAATGGCTGCTGATCGGATCGCTTGCCTTATCGGCAGTCATCCTATTGCTGTTCTTCCGCAGTATCAGTGCCACATTAATCTCCCTGGCGGTAGTAATTATGGGAGTTATCTGGAGTGTCGGCATTCAGGTATTGATCGGTTATAAAATCACCCTGCTCACCGCACTGATTCCACCGCTGATTGTGGTGATTGGCATACCCAACTGTATTTACTTCCTCAACAAATACCATGTATCCTGGAATGAGACAGGCGTTCAAAAAGAAGCGATCCGAACCATGGTAGGAAAAATGGGGATTGTGACGCTGTTCTGCAATATCGCTGCTGCGATTGGCTTTGCAGTTTTTGCATTGACAAGAAGTGCCGTGCTGAAAGAGTTTGGTGTGGTGGCAGGCATCAGTATCATGGTGATTTTTCTGATCTCTTTCATTTTTATTCCGGTGGTGCTCAGTTATCTGCCGGCACCCAAGAACAGGCATACCCGCTACCTGGAAAACAGGTGGCTCCAGGCTGTTCTTGACCGGCTGGAGCGTTGGTCGCTCAATCATCGCAAGCTTATCTATGGCGCCACCCTGGCTGTTACTATTGTTGCCATATTGGGCATTCTCCGGCTTAAATCAGAAGGCTTTATTGTTGATGACCTTCCTAAAACAGACAGAATCTATACCGATCTGAAATTTTTTGAACAACATTTTGGAGGCGTAATGCCGCTGGAGATTGTTGTTGATACCAAAATCAAAAATGGTCTGCGCCGGCAGCCTTTGCAATTATTCGAGCGCATTGATTCGTTATCCAATTATATCACCCGGTTACCTGAAATGGCAAGGCCATTATCAGTGGTGGAAGGAATGAAGTTTGCCCGCCAGGCTTATTATGATGGCGACAGCAGTAATTATGGCTTACCCAACAGTTTTGACATCAGTTTTCTAGCTGGCTATCTGAATATGAAAGGTTCGGAAGACAAGGGAGATCAGATGGGCCAATTAGTGCGTTCGTTTATGGATGAGGACAAACAGATGACCCGGATCAGCGTGAACATGAAAGATGTGGGCAGTAAGCGTTTGCCGGAAATCCTGAATGAAATTCAGACGAAAACCGATCAGTATTTTGATACCAGTCAGTATCGGGTAACCCTGACCGGTAGTAGCATTACTTTCCTGGAGGGCAGTACATTTATCATCAATGGGTTAAAGGAAAGTATCTTCTGGGCTTTTCTGCTGATTGCCCTTTGTATGTTATACCTTTTCAAAAATGGCCGTATTCTTTTATGTTCTTTGATACCCAATGTGGTGCCCCTGATAATTACCGCCGGGATTATGGGCTGGGCGGGAGTGGCGCTGAAACCCTCCACTGTTTTGATTTTCAGTGTGGCATTGGGAATTGCCATTGATATCACCATACGCTTCCTGGTGAACTACAAACAGGAACAGGGAGGATCAGAGAAAGAGCGCCAGCAAGTGGTGATTGAAACCATTCATTCTACTGGAATCAGCATTATTTATACCTCTCTGGTATTGATTGCCGGCTTTGTAATCTTCTGTTTCAGTGGATTTGGGGGTACCCAGGGATTGGGTTGGCTGACCTCGCTGACCCTAGTTATTGCAACCATAACCAACCTCGTTTTGCTCCCTTCCCTGTTAATTGACCTCACAAAAGGGTTAAAAAAATCTTAAACAAATTAGAATTGGATTAGAAAAAAGAAGTGCGAATATACAGTATTCGCACTTCTTTTTTTTAACTCGAATTTAATATTCTGCCTTTCAATTAAATATATATATGATATTTTATCTACTATGAAAAGGCTGATTTTTACCGAAATTTTCTATTTATAACCATTTAACATGCATCATTTGCCGTTCATCAATTGTCTTTAATTTTAACACTCTATTTATTAGTAGTTAAAACTTAAACGCACATGAGAAAATTGGTCTTGTTACTACTGGGCATCATTATGCTCAGTGGTCAGCTATTGGCCCAGTCGCGAACCGTGACTGGAAAAGTTACAGATGCAAATGGCAATCCAGTAGCCAATGCATCTGTTTTGGTAAAAGGCACAACTGTAGGTACCACAACAGGAGAGGATGGAAATTTCTCCCTAAACATTCCGGAGAACGCACGTACATTGGTGTTCTCTGCAGTAGGATCCACACCTCAGGAAATGGCCATTGGAAACAGGTCAATCTTTAACATTTCCCTCAGCTCAGAAGACAAAGACCTACAGGAAGTGGTGGTAGTTGGTTATGGTGTTCAGAAAAAAAGGACTGTAACTGCTGCAATTGGAAAAATTGGTGGCGATAAAATTGCAGATCTGCCAACTACTTCATTTGATCGTCAACTGGCAGGTAGAGCAGCTGGAGTTCAGGTAACTCAAACCAGCGGTCTGGTAAGTGCACCACCGCGTATTCGCATTCGTGGAGTAAACTCCATTTCTCAGGGAAGAGACCCTCTCTTCGTAATTGATGGTGTTCCATCTTACACGGGAGGTGCTTCCGGTGTTGCGAATACCAACGTTTTGGCCGATATCAATCCAAATGATATCGAATCCATTGAAGTTTTGAAAGACGGTGCTGCTACTGCAATTTATGGTAGTCGTGCTGCAAACGGGGTTGTAATGATTACTACCAAAAAAGGTAAGTCAGGCCGCCTGAATGTTAATTATGACATGTACATGGGTGTTAGCCGCGACTTCAATTCTCCTGAACTCTTAAACGGGGAGCAATTTGTAACTATTGCAAACGAAAAACTGACCAATGCCGGCCTGCCTGCGGCTGCCAACATGAACAGTGAAGGTACCAGCACCGACTGGTTACGGGATGTTATCTACAAGAAAAATCCCTTTGTTCAGAGCCACACCATAAGTGCTGCTGGCGGTAGTGACAAGAGTACCTATTACATGAGTTTGAATTATCTCTCTCAGGAAGGTATCATCCAGACCAATAAAAACCGTCGCTTTAACATCCGTGCCAACATGGAGCATAAAGCCAACAAGTGGTTGAAAATTGGTAACAACATCACTTTAAGCAGAACGGAAGACTTTGATCAGAACAATGGTGGTAACGCATTGAGTGGCGCCATGGGTGCAGCTCAGCGTGCACTTCCCAATGTTCGTGTATTCAATCCTTCTCATCCAACCGGCTATAATCTGACGGCAGATAATTCAGCGCTCGGATCAGATGCCAACACCAGAAATATTGAAAACAACTACGTAAATATTGCGTATGTTCTGAACAAGAACAGGTTCAGCAATGACCGCTATCGTATTATCAATAATTTCTTTATGGAAATCAGCCCGGTTCGTTCAGTACAGATCAGAACCCAGGCTTCTGTAGACTATACCAACTCCATCGACTTCCAATCACTGGATCGTGTTCATGGTGATGGCAGAGGTGCACAGGGTAGTGTTTTCAATCAGAATATTCAGTACAGCATTTATACCTGGCAGAATTACGCAACCTGGTCTGAGCAATTTGGTGACCATGGACTGACAGCAGTTGGTGGTGTGGAAATGCAGCGTATTGTTGATCGTTCTTTTTTCGGACAGGGTACTACTATCTCGGATCCTTTCTTCCAGAGTGACAACATTATCAGCAATACCATTGCCAACCAGTTCTCTGGTGGTGGAATAACCAAAACCGGTTTCCAGAGTTATTTCGGACGTTTGAACTATGATTTTGCGGGCAAATATTTTGCACAGTTTTCTTTCCGCAGAGATGGTAGTTCAAGACTGGCTCCGGATGTTCGTTATGGTAATTTCTTCGGTGCATCTGCCGGATGGAATATCAGCGCAGAAAAATTCTGGTCAGAAAATGGAATCTCCAGGATTATCAATGATTTCAAAATCAGGGGTGGTTATGCGGAAGTTGGAAATGAATTGTCTGCCTCTTTCCCCTGGTTGAGCACCTATGGTCCGGCACAATATGGTGGTGTTGCAGGTAACGCAGCAAACCGCATCGGAAATGCGCAGTTGCAGTGGGAAGTAAACAAGAAACTGAACCTTGGCGTTGACCTCGGATTTTTTGATAACCGCTTCACCCTGAACTTCGATTATTTCATCAACCAGAATGATGGACAGGTATTGAATGAATTGCAGCCTGTATCACTTGGAGTACCCGGAAACATTATTACCAAGAACGTTGGTAAAATGGAAAACAAGGGTATAGAGATTTCACTGGGTGGTGATATCATACGCAGAAAAGATTTCAACTGGGCTATAAATGCCAACTTTACGAAAGTTAGCAACAGAGTGAAGGCGCTGGCCGATGGACAGACTGAGTTCCTTGTTGCTGGTCCAAACAACGGTACCTTCAATATCAACCGTATTGGATCTGACATTAATGCATTTTATGGCTACCAGTGGGCAGGTGTTAACCCAACCAATGGTAACCCGATGTGGTTCAGAAACGGGTCTGATACGATAGTACAATACAACAATGCTGCAGGAACAGCAGCAGGTTATTTCCTGTATGATCCAAGCAAACCCAACACATTGGGCGATCCTGCAACTCTGGGCAACAGATCAATTATAGGAAGTGCGCTGCCAACCTGGTTTGGTGGTATCTCGAATACCCTTACATACAAGCGTTTTACACTTGATTTCTTCTTCCGTTTTGGTGGAGGAAACTCCGTATACAATCTGACTCGTCAGGAGGTTTGGAACAGCATGGGCTTTGTAAACAACAGCACAGAAGTATTGAACAGATGGACACCTGATAATACCGCTGGTACCAGTCCGAAATTATACTATGGTCGTGATAACCAGGTGAACCTGCAGGGACTTGCCAACAGCCGATTCCTGGAAAAGGCAAACTTCCTGCGTCTGCAGAATTTACAGTTTGCTTATTCACTGGACACCAAAAAAATGGGAGCTCTTGGCAATACGTTAAAATCTGCTCGCTTCTTCGTTCAGGGATCTAACCTGTTTGTTTGGACGAACTATTCCGGAATTGATCCAGAGAATTTCAGCGAACTCGGAATTGACAACAGTTCAGTTCCTCAGCTGAGAACGTTCACCTTCGGTTTAAATCTTGGTTTCTAATTTAAAAAGTGCAAAAAATGAAAATGAAAGTATATAAATCAGTGCAGGTACTGGGCATCGCAGTTGCCTTGTCCGTACTAGGAACGGGATGTAAGAAAGCGCTTGATGTGCTGCCTTTCAGTTCCTTTACAGATGCAACGGCTTTTACAAATGCGGAAAGGGTGGAAGCTGCTATCAATGGCGTTTATGACGCAGCACAATCCGGGTTCTATGCGGGCGGTGCTGTTCGTGGTTATCCTTTTGGAGCAGCGAATATCGAACAGGGTGATATGCGTGGAGAAGACATGCTTAACAATGCCTTGTTCTATCAAATTACCTACGAAGCTACCTATAACCCTACCTCTGCGAACCAGGATTTCATGTTTCAGACACTGTATGCTTTGATCAACAAAGCCAACCTGACTATGGAAGGTGTTCAGAGTGCAGTTACTGGTAACATCATTAGTTCTGAAGTCGGTAACGCTTATATTGGTGAAGCAAGATTTCTTCGCGCATTAGCACATCATGAATTGCTGATTCATTTTGCACGACCATATCGCGATGGAAATGGTGATAAACTTGGTATTATTTATAGAGACAAGGGGATTAATGGACAGGCTGCAATCGAAGAAGCAAGAGCACAAACAAGAACTTCAGTTGCAGATAATTATGCCAAACTGTTGGAAGACCTGAATTTTGCAGAAGCTAATCTGCCCGAGACGCAATCAGCAGCCAATAAAACTTTCAGAGCTACTAAAGCTGCTGCAATTGCCCTTAAAACCAGGATCTATCTGCATATGGGTGATTGGGCTAAGGTAGTAGAAGAAGGAAACAAACTGGTTCCTGCAACTGCCCCCTTTACTTCACCAATTGGAGGCTGGAGACTGGAAGCAGATCCGGCAACGCCTTTCACAACAGGTGGATGGCAGGGTAATGAAAACATCTTTTCTATCCGCAACGCCTCAACCGATAACCCAGGCGTTAACGGTGCACTGGCCAATATGTTAGGAACAACAGCAAATGGTGGTCGTGCGCTGGTTCGGATCAGTCCGATTGTCTTTAACCTTCCAGAATGGCTGTGTACAGACAAGCGCAGAAATATGATGATCACTATCACAGAAGGTACAAAGATTAATTATCTGACTAACAAGTACAAAGATCCAACTACCAGTACCGATCCTGCACCCCAGATCCGTTATGCTGAGGTGCTTCTGAACGTAGCTGAAGCCGAAGCTCGTTTGGCAGGAGGAGTTTCTGAGCGCGGACTGGCCTTACTGAATGCAGTCAGAAACCGCTCTGTGGATGCAGATGCAGTCTTTGGTCTGGGAGATTTTGCTGATAAAAATGAGCTGATCAGGGCCATTCTTGTTGAAAGAAGAATTGAATTTGTTGCTGAAGGAAAGCGCTGGATGGATATCCATCGGAATGCTGTTGATCCTGATTTTTCAACAGGAGGAATTCCAGCAAAAATCGGTACCGGTATAGCAGCTACCAGTTTTTATTCCTGTGGCGCAGGAAACGCTCCATACACCACAGCAGTAGCAGCTATCCCATACAGCGATTACCGCTTTATCTGGCCGATTCCACTCAGTGAAAGACAGACCAACCCGAATTACGAACAGAATCCGAATTATTGATTGGTTTGACTGACTAAATAAGAAAAGCTGCCTTCGGGCGGCTTTTTTTATTGCTTGTTTAAACTATTATTTACCGGTATTTGTATTTATTAAACAAGTATAAATTATATTTTTACCTCTTTTTTTTCAACTTTAACCATTGTATATTGTTAAGCTCTTGATAAAACCTCATCCTCCGAATTATAAGGATTATTCCTTACCGTAAAATCCAATTTCTGAACTGGTAGCCGTTTATTTTTTAACCAAACACATACACTGATGAGAATATTGCTAAGCACGCTGTTATGCGTACTGGTAGTGATTGGCTCCGCATTTGCCCAAAGCCGGACCATCACAGGCGTGGTAACTGACAATATGGGTCAGCCATTGCCAAATGCTTCCATAGTTGTCAAGGGTACCAATATTGGTACAACAAGCGGAGAAGGAGGTAAATTTAGTTTGACTGTTCCCGCCAACACGAAAAGCATTGTTATTTCTGCCATTGGATTTGGCGACTTCACCCAAACTCTGGGATCTCAGAATGAGTTCAGTATCCAACTTTCTACCTCTGACAAAAATTTGTCTGAAGTTGTAATTGTTGGTTATGGTACCCAGAAAAAACGTGAGTTGACCACTTCCGTTTCACAGGTTAAAGGAACTGATCTGCAGAACATCCCCATTCAGGGTCCGGATCAAGCCCTGAGAGGAAGAGCTGCAGGGGTAAACGTTACTCAGAGTTCCGGAACGCCCGGTGGATCTATCAACATCAACATCAGAGGTACCGGCTCCATCAACGCCAGTTCTCAACCTCTTTATGTTATCGATGGAATTCCTATCAACATCGGCAACTATTCACAAATTGGCGTGGGTGGCCAAACCATGAATGCCCTGGCGGATATCAACCCCAGCGAAATCGAATCCTTTGAAGTATTGAAAGACGCTGCTGCAACCGCCATTTATGGTTCCCGGGCTGCGAACGGTGTTGTACTGGTAACTACTAAAAGAGGTGCAAACCGCAAAACCCGCGTAAACATCAATTCTTACCTGGGTAAATCAGAGGTTTACAGAAAACTACCAACCTTAACAGGTCCTCAATTCATCGAGCAAATGCAGGAAATGGTGCGAAACCGTTTTGGCGCTTCCGTTGTTCCCAGTCAGCTCGGTTTGGTGGGCTATGATAATGATCCTTCATCCTACCCAACTACTAACTGGCAGGATGAAATTTTCAGAAGTGCCAACGTAAAATCAATGGACGTAAACCTGCAGGGCGGAAATGAGAATACCAAATTCTTTATAGCAGGTTCTTATTTTGGACAGGATGGTATTGTTATCGGATCTGAATTTTAACGCTATAACCTTCGTATCAACGTTGATAACAACCTGTCTAAGAAAATCAAAATTGGAACCAGTATTGGCTTAAGCCGCTCGAACAGTACCCGAATTCAGAATGATAACAATATCTATGGTGTTGTTAGTACTTCACTTCTACTGGGCTCCTATTTCCCGGCATTTAATGAGAATGGTACCTATGGTCGGGACCCGAATGCTTCTATCAAAAATGCGATCGCCAATGCCTTGGAGCCTACCTATAATGTTGCAAACAATCGTATCCTGGCTAATGGTTATGGAGAATGGCAGATTTTACCTTCACTTAGCTTCCGTTCTGTAGCGGGTGTTGACTATCTGAACTTCCGTGAACAACAATACATTCCATCTACCCATATCCAGGGTGCAGGTGTTCGGGGGGATGGCAGAGAAGGTTATACGCAGGATATTAACCTGACCAATGAAAACATTCTTACTTACAAACCAAGAATCGGTGATAACCACGATCTGACCTTTACCGGTGTAGCCTCTTTCCAGGAATCTAAATTTGAAAGCATTTTTGCACAGGCAACCAATTTCCCTGGTGATGCAATTATCCGCCTGACTGCAGGCTCGCAAAGAGTGGCTGCTACTTCCAATGGATCTTCCTACGGTATTGTAGGTTATCTTGCCAGAGCCATTTATGGTTTCAAAGGCAAGTATCTGCTTACTGCCAGCGTAAGAAGAGATGGAGTTTCACGATTTGGTGCGGATCGCCGCTGGGGTACTTTCTCCGCAGCCTCTGTAGCATGGAGAGTGAGTGAAGAAAACTTCCTGAAAAACAGCAATTTCATCAGCGATCTGAAGTTGCGCGCAAGCTGGGGACAGGCTGGTAACTCCAGTATCGGAGATTTTGCTTCCCTTCCGCTTGTTGGTGCGGGTCAGAACTTTGCCCAGGCCGCAGGTCTGGCTCCTTCACAATTGGGTAATCCTAATCTAGGCTGGGAAAATTCTGAACAAATCAACGTCGGACTTGATCTCGGATTTTTCAATGACCGCATCAACCTGACTGCAGATTATTATATCAGAAATACCAATGATCTTTTACTAGCTCGTCCGCTTGTAGGTTCTTCCGGTTTCACTACCATCAATGAAAACATCGGATCACTTCGCAATAAGGGATTGGAAATTTCACTGAATACTACAAATATCAATAAGCGTGATTTCCGTTGGACAACAAGCTTCAACATTACCTTCCCGGACAATAAGGTAGTAAAGCTGGCTGGAACGCCCTTTGCATCGGGTTTTGCCAGCTGGGTAGAAGAAGGTCAGGATCTTGGTGCTTTCAGAGGATTTGTTGTAAAAGGAATTTTCCAAACCCAGGATGAAATTGCAGCAGCTCCTGTTCATTCGGCAGCAACCCGCCCTGGTGATATTGAATTTGAAGACCTGAATGGCGATAACAGAATCACAACTGATGATCAGCGTATCATCGGAAGCGCTGTTCCCGATTTCTTTGGTGGCATGATCAACGAAGTAAGCTATAAAGGGTTCGGATTGAATGTATTTCTTCAGTTTGTATCTGGCAATGAGATCTACAATAATACCCGTGCATTTGGTGAAGGTATGAATAGTGTATTCGGACAATTATCTACCACATTGAATCGCTGGACACCTGACAAGGGAGAATCAGCAACATTGCCTCGTGCGGTGTTTGGAGATCCTTCCAATAACAGAAGAACATCTACCAGATGGTTGGAAGATGGATCATTCCTTCGTTTGAAAAACATTCAGCTTTTCTATAACCTTCCAAAAACAGTGGTTCAAAAACTGAAGATGAACAATATCAGGTTCTTTATCCAAGGTGAAAACCTGAAAACCTGGACCAACTACCAGGGCTTCGATCCGGAGGTTAGTACGTTCAGTATTACCAACACTGCGCCTGGTACAGATTTCCTGACCTATCCTCAGGCCAGAACCATCACATTCGGAGTTAACCTAGGTCTTTAATCCAAATTGAGAAAAAATGAAAAGAATGAAATTTCCAATCATATTCGCTTTTGTTCTGCTTACAGGTTCAGCCTGTAATAAAATACTGGAACAGGAGCCACAGGGAGCACTTGACGCGAATACTGCGTTCACAACCAGGCAAGGTGTTGAAGCTGGCCTGATCGGTATTTATGATGCCTTGCAAAGCGGCAACTACTATGGATTGCGCTACCAGGCATTTGCTGATATGGGAGCCGATAATATCAATCATACTGGAACCTTTCCAAGCTTTGCCCAGATATTCAATAAACAAATCCTTGCGGATAATGTCGAATTGAATAACATGTGGAATACGATATACAATGGTATTAATCGCGCTAATAATATTATCGCATCTGCCGAAAATCTTGAAGATCCGGCATTCAACAAACAAAACGCAATTGCGGAAGCAAGATTCCTGCGTGCATTGATGTATCATGATTTGCTTCGCTACTTTGGCGGTAGTGCTACAGGATACAACAAGGGAAATGGAGTTGGAGTACCATTATTCACTGCTCCAACGCTTACCCCCTCCGATGCTGATCCAAAAGAAAGAGCAACAGAAGCTGAAGTAATAACCCAAATCAAAAGCGATATTGACTTCGCAGTGGCTAATCTAACCGGAACGAATGTTGCAAGGGCAACCGCCAGAGCAGCCAGAATGCTCAAAGCCAGAGTTGAATTGTACAATGAAGAGTTCGCTGCAGCAGAGGCAACCGCAACAGAAGTACTTTCTGTTTATGCAGGTGCTACACTAGGTGGATTGGCACCAGATTACCGTTCATTATGGGCTGTTAAAAATGTTGCTCCAGAATCAGTGTTTGAATTGCCTTTTGCCATTGATGATGCAAACTCCATTGCTTTCTTTTATTTTCCCGGTGCCAATGGCGGAAGAAATGAAATCACTTCTTCTCCGGGATTAGCAAACGCGCATGAAGCAGGCGATCTGAGAAAGGCAGTCAATGTAACTGTTCTTGATAATACATCAGTTCCCAGAATTCCTGCTAACAAAACGTTGAAAGCTTTCCGTGTTGCGGGTGATGACAATGTGATTGTAATGCGATTGGCAGAATTGTACCTGATCCGTGCAGAAGCAAGAGCCCGTAAAGCAAGTCCAGATTTAGCAGGTGCTGCTGCAGATATCAATATTGTTCGTCAAAGAGCCGGACTAGATCCCATTACTCCTGCTTCAGCAGAAGAAACAGTACTTGCCGTTGAAAGAGAGCGTCGGGTTGAATTAGCACATGAAGGTCATCGCTGGTTCGATTTACGTCGCTATAACAAGATTGCAAGCCTTGGTATCAATGAAGCTTTCCGGGCATTGTATCCTATTCCTCTAAGAGAAGTGCAAACTAGTGGAGGTATTGTAGAACAGAATGATGGGTATTAATTCCATTAACAAATAAAAAAGGCGGCTCTAAAGAGGCCGCCTTTTTTATTATTCCGAATATCTTAATTATTCAAATTCGGGTTGTTGATTACTTCCTGCTGAGGAATCGGGAATGTCAACTCATCCGCATTGTAGGGGAAAGATTCTCCTGCAAAGAACAGGTGATTCGATCCGCGCGTATTGGTTGCTTTGTTCCGCTTCATTGCCAGATAAGCTTTACCCTCACCCCAGAATTCAAGGCGTGTTTGCTTGTAAATCTCATCTTTTAAAGCCTGACCAGAAAGCGCATCCAGATAATCTACGTCATCCAAACGGTTTTCAAGAATTTCCTTTAACCGGGTAATAGCTTCAGCATCTTTATTCTGATAGGCCTTTGCTTCTGCATTTAGCATATAGAACTCATCAGCTCTCATATAGATATAGTCAGTTTCGATATTACGTTGACCACCAATTACTCTTCTAGGATCGAAGAATTTGTTACGCGGTCTTAATGCAGCATCGAATTGGCCTCTACGGATATCATCCGGACGCATGGAATCAAATAAACCTTTGTCCATAACTTTGGGATCACCAGCCCAAGCATAACTATAGGTATAAATATCCATCTGTCCCCACCAGGAAACCAGGTCAAGATCACTCTGCAGATTAATATCAACTCCCCAGATCCAACTTGGAGTAGCTACGTTATTAAAACCAGACTCAGGATTGGTAACAGTTGTACCAGACAATACCGCCACAGTTTGAGCACGGGTTGTCAATGGGAAACCTGCATCAATAATTTCCTGAGTTAAAGTTTCAACCTGAGCCCAGTCACCAGCCTGTCCCCTTGAAGCTAACGCATAGGCCAGTAGACCTTTAGCAACATCAGCATTTACCTGATCTTTTGTTGTACGTTCAAAATCACTCAGGTAATCAATTGCCTTCGTTAAATCATCTACAATGAGATTGTAAATCTCCTGAGAAGTTACTCTTGGCTGATTCAACTGGGTAGCACTTGTATAAAGCGGAATGCTTTTTTCTGATCCGGTACCATATTCTTTTGAATAGATATTGGACAGATAAAAATATGCATAGGCTCTCATTGCTTTTGCTTGCCCCATCAGATGACGCTCATTGGTTTCTGTGGGATTTGCATCTGTACCACCCAATGCGTCTATAATTAGGTTAGCCCCGAAAATTATACGATAATAGTAGCGCCAGGGATGATAATTATCAATCCTCGTAAAATCGAGAGACGATTGATAGCGCGCAACGTTGGAATACCATCCATAGTTCAACGCACCGAGAGCCATATCGCTACTTAACATATCGGTGTAGATATCCACACTTTTCTGACCAAAGTCATCATGCTGCGTAGTTCCACCAATGAAGGCAGTGTACATGGTTGTGTACAAACCGGCAATGTTACCGTTCAGCAGATTTGGATCCAGGGCAACCGCTTCAGCAAGTCCGCGGTCCGTTACAAACTCTGTTGCATCGGTATCCAAAAACTCTTTTTTACAACCAGTGAAGATCGTAGAACCGATCACAAGGGCAGTAATTATATTTCTAGTTCTCATTTTGCTTTTTTTACAAATTATAATTTAACACGCATACCTACAGTAAGTGTAGACAAGGGCGCATAAGTGTAAATGCTGGAACCACCAGTTTCTGAAACAGTGGGGTTGAAACCACGACGTGCAGAACGGATCCACAGGTTATCACCTGATACGAAGAATCCTGCATCAGCAATACCCAGGCGATTGTTCAAAGACTTAGGCAGATTGTAACCCAAACGGATATTATTCAATCCGAGTGCAGATGCCTTTGTAAGGAAACGGGTAGAGGTAGCATTAGCGTTTGCATCCTGCTGGTTAGACAAACGGGGAACATTGGTAACCTGGCCGGGTTCAGTCCAAGCTTTGAACTGATCTTTATGCCAGTTATTTCCACCTACCAGTCCGTTGTTCATCAAACTCTGATAAGCTCCATCAATTGCATATCCACCCAGAGTGTACAGGAACTGAATAGCAATGTCAAATTGCTTCCAGCCACCTCTCAGGTTGATACCACCACGAATGGTTGGGATACTTGACTTTCCTACAAAATACTGAGTAGCCTGAGAATATGTTTTAGTAATGCTCTGCTTCAATGCGCCATTCTTATCAGGGTTGGCAGCGAGGAAAGCAACGAGATCAGTTACCTGCTCTCCAGCCTGGAAGGTATTGTCATTGTTTAAATCATCATAGAAAACGGTCCAGGTTGAAAGTCCGTCAGCAGGATCCACGCCTTCGAAATTACGCATGTAAAAATCGAATACGGATCCACCTTTTGCCCAACCATAAGGAGACTGGTTATCGATAGCTTTTGGCAAACCGGTTGAAGGATCGATCGGCATCCGGGTAATGGTATTCTTAAAATGTTCACCATTGATTCCAAGATCGAAATAGTAATCCTTCTTCTTCAGCAGGTGAGCAGTAAGATCCCACTCAAGACCCTGGTTACGAAGCTTACCATCGTTTACCTTGATCAATGCAAAACCACTGGAAGGACCAACACGACGATCGAAGATCAGGTCATTGGTATTCTTGATATAGTAATCCACAGAACCAGTCAGGTAATTTCCTAAACGGAATTCAATACCAGTCTGGAACATCTGAGAAGTTTCCCAGGTCAGATCAGGGTTACCTTTTGTTGAGAATGCGAAGGCTGGGTTGTTATTCAGGTTATCAACGTTGAATCGATCGTAACCTGGATAGAAGCCAACACCTTCCTGCTCACCAATAAGTCCGTAGCTCGCTTTCAATTTCAGGAAATCAAACACTTTCTGTTTGTCCATGAAGGCAGCATTGGATACGATCCAGCCCAAACCAACAGATCCGAAATTACCCCACTTATCATTCAGGAAGCGGGAAGAACCATCACGACGAATCGTTGCAGACAGGTAATAAGTAGCATCGTAGTTATAGTTCAACTGCGCAAAATAACTTTCCAGTTTGAAGTTATTTGTATAAGAAGTTGAAGGGGTGGAAACCACACCATTATTTAATTCTTCGCTGGTATTAGACACCAGGTTGTATCTGCTTGCATCAGCAAATGATTGTCTCCAGTCAGTTGCTTCATGCGCTGCCAAAGCTTCAATGCTGTGATTGCCATAAGCTTTGTTAAAGCGCAACATTTTCAGCAGGTTGGTATTCAACAATTCTGTTCTGGACTGATAGATAGAACCATTTTGTCCGGCAGCAGAACCATAGAACTTATTCAGCAGGTTAACGAAAGAGTTGTTGTAATACTGAACACCCAGTCTTGTTTCAAAAGAAAGATACTTGGTGAACGATACCTTAATATTCGTATTACCATTTAGTTCATTTCTGCGACTCTTAACAGTATTAAAAGTTGCATCCGCAATCGCGTTGGTCAGGGAACCAAACTTACGTCCTGATTCACCATAATCAAATTGACTACCGCCATAAATTGGATCTGGAATATTATTTCCAGCCGCATCTTTCATGTACAGAGGGTAAATAGAAGGAATGTTATCTACAAACCAGAAAATACTGTTGGAACTGCTACCCTGACCATTTTGATTGGTGGTGGTATTCGCATATCCAATATTCATGCTTGCAGTTAACCAGCTGCGGATTTCCTGATTTACATTCATTCTGGCAGATAAACGCTGGAAATCAGAATTAATAGAATAACCAACGTCCTTCAGGTAACCTAAAGAAGTGTAATAGTTTGATTTTGCATTACCTCCACCAAGACGCACATTTGCTTCCTGACGGGTAGATGCCTGAAATGCATAATCTTCCCAAACCTCAGGATTGAAACGACGTGAAACACCGGAGCGAACTTTACCAGTTGCAGGATCAATCAATTCAGCTCCACTCGCAACATTCCACATGTTATAATCAGGATCAATTCCTGATGTAGAGAATAAACGGGTGTTTGCATATGCTGTAGGATCAGCATTGTTAAGTGCACGGCCCTGATTATAGAGTGCCTGCCAGCTTAATCCAATATAATCTTCCGGACTGGTAATCTTATCATGACGGGGAAGCAGAGAAAAGTTGGTACCCAATCTACCGTCAATTTCAATGAACGGTTGCTTGCTACGACCATTTTTCGTTGTAATGATGATAACACCATTCGCACCACGAGCACCATAAATCGCTGTAGCAGCCGCGTCTTTCAAGACAGTAGTAGATTCTACGTCTCCCATATTGATAGCATTGAGGTTTCCATCATATGGAACACCATCAATCACATAAAGGGGAGCACGGTTTCCATTTACAGAACCGATACCACGAATACGAATGGTTGCAGCAGCACCTGGCTGACCAGTGGTATTGATCACTCGTACACCAGCCACCTCACCGGCAAGCGCCTGTGAAACGTTTGAAGTGTTTTTGTTAGTCAATGCCTGAGCAGATACTACTTTTGCAGATCCGGTAAAGGCTTCTTTAGTGGTATTGCTATAACCAACAACTACCACTTCCTGTAAATCTGTATCAGAAGCTTTTAATACAGCATTGATGGTATTTCCATCACCAATTCGCTGTTCGAATTCGCTGAAACCTACACCGGAAATTACCAGTGATTTTGCAGTTGCAGGAATGTTAATGGAATAGGTACCATCTTCATTGGTGGTAGTACCTGTGTTAGTACCCTTAACCACCACCGATGCATTGGCAACAGGATTGCCGGATGCATCAGTAACCCGACCCGTAATAGTTCGGGATTGTGCCCATAGTTGTCCTGCAAGGACAACCATGCACAAAAGCATGCAGAGCATTTTTCTCATGTACATTGTGTGTTTGATTAAAAAAAATCTTTGTTAAATAGTATGACAGGCGAAAACTTGAATAGCTGCATTAAAACTGGTGTATCGAACCAGAAATTTTATTCAAGATAATTTGATCGGAATGAATATAACATAGAGTGCTACTCTCACTACAGCTTAACGTTCTCATGTGTGTTCTGTTTTAGTAGAATTAACAAATTAAACACACTATGATTAAACTAAGGTTAATTGTTTATGGTATAATACATAGTAGTTTCTATCATTATTGTATTTGTACTGCGTTGTATGTATAATTTACCTATTAAAATTTATGCTATTTGATGCTGCTCTTGACATAAATTTTGTGAATGAATTCTAAACTTCTTGAATAGTTTAGAATATAAAAAAAGGAACCAGCATTGGTTCCTTTTTTATTTGAATGGTAATTTATTTACTTCAATACTTCCATTAATTTACTCTCAAGATCAGGTCCCCGTAAATTTTCTGCAATGATGATTCCATTGGGATCAATCAATACATTGTAAGGTATTCCTTCGAAACCATACACTTTTACAGATTCACTATCCCAGAATTTCAGATCACTCATATGCGACCAGCTCAGCTGATCATCTTTCACAGCCTGTAGCCAGTCCTCCCTGCTTTTGTCTAAGGATACACCTAAAATGGTGAAATTCTTTTCACGAAATTTATCATACGCCCTGACCACATTGGGATTTTCTTTTCTGCATGGACCGCACCAGCTAGCCCAGAAATCTACTAATACATATTTTCCTTTGAAACCAGATATAGACATGGGCTTACCATTTTCATCCGGCATGGTAAGTTCCGGCGCAGGTTTACCAACCAGGCTTTTGGCCGACTGTCTTTTCTCCATTTCTTCCAGCTGTGCTTTCTGCTGATCAAATGTTTTTTTCACCGACTGTAAACTTCCATATGCAGGAAATCGGTTAACCGTTTCCTTTAAAATCTGTTCAAATTCATTTTTTGGAACAATTTGAGAAGCGAGTCCCAGGGAAAACATGCTCACAGCTGGACTTTCACTTTTACTAACCACCCCTTTCACATAACCTGTAAGATCAGCAATAAGCTTATTTTTTTTATCCGTGAGCTCCAATACCATCGTATCAGAACCCGGGAATGATTTAATACTATCCAGCTTTGCGAAAACATCATTGATCTGTAAACTACGATCACTGTACTCAATAATGAGATCCTGAATCTGCTTACTGGCTGAAGATCCTGTAACCGAATAATTTTTCTCCCTTTTTGACATATCCAATTCTACTGTAATTTCTTCCGTATCATTCACTACCAGAAATACAGGTCCATCATCTACCGAAACCTCATACACTCCCTCTTCTTTAGCCTTTGCATTTAAAGTAACAGTACCTGCTGCATCTTTTATTGTGGCAGAATCCAGAATTACCGGAACCGCATCTGATCCAAATGGAATTTCTTCTATTTGAATTCTACGGTTAGGCATTGGAGTTAGCTGATCCGCATTGGTAAATTTTACTGTAACCGAAAAATCACCTCCAGCCTTTTTGGTCTGGCAGGATGCCAGAATCACCAGCAGGATAACAACCATGCTGTTTATTGAACGGGAAAATTTCATACGCACTTAATTATTGATTTAGTTTTTGCTCTAATACTGCTGTTGTTGTTTTGGGATCTGCTTTTCCTTTCGATACTTTTTTCACTTCTCCCATGAACAGGCCAATCAGTCCTTTTTTACCTTTTTTGTATTCAGCTACTTTTTCAGGCATTTTTGATAATACTTCAGCAACCCATTGTTCGATCTGGTCTTCGCCGGCATCCTGCAGCAACTGAAGGGAGGTTGCAAGAGTAACAGGATCTGCAGAAGGCTGCTCAAGCAATCTTGGGAATAAACGTGAAGAGGCCGACGAAAAACTAATCTTTCCGGAATGCACCAATTCTACCAGCCTGGCCAGTTGCGAAGGTTCCAGTTTAAACTGATCAATGTTCAGATTATTTTCATTCAGCCAGGCTTTGATGGGACCCAGTATCCAGTTTGCAACAGCTTTGTATTGTTTTGTGAATTGAATGGTTGCTTCAAAATAGTGAACTAATTCTTTTTCATCACTTAGTAATCTGGCATCGTATGCGGGTAGCTGGTAGTCTTTCATATATCGCTGGTGGATGGCATCCGGCAATTCAGGCATCCCACTGCGAATGGACTCCAGTTGAGCAGCTGATATCACAAATGGCGGCAAATCCGGATCGGGGAAATAGCGATAATCGTTTGCTTCCTCTTTGGATCTAAGAGGGAAAGTTATCATCCGCTCCGCATCAAAACTCCTGGTTTGTTGCTGGATGGTTTCTCCCCGTTCAGCCATTTCCATCATGCGCTGCGCCTCTATTTCAATCGCTCTCTTTACATTTCGAATGGAGTTCAGGTTTTTAACTTCTACCTTGGTCCCCAGTTTTTTTTCGCCTCTCGGGCGGATGGAAATATTGGCGTCACAACGCATGCTTCCCTCCTCCATGTTTCCATCACATATTCCCAGAAAACGGACCAGTTTCCGAATCTCAGTTACATATGCGTACGCTTCTTCTGCACTGTACAGATCAGGCTCGGATACGATTTCGATAAGCGGTACACCTGCCCGGTTATGATCAATTGCTGTCTTTTCCGGATGCGCATCATGAATACTTTTACCGGCATCCTCCTCCAGGTGAATATGATGCAGCTTAACAGCGCGTTCCTGACCATTTACCTGTATCCGTACTTCCCCGCCCTGGCAAATATTGTTGATATGCTGAGAAGTCTGGTATCCTTTGGGTAAATCCGGGTAGAAATAATGTTTTCTGGCAAACCAGTTGGTTTCAGTGATCCTGCAGCCACAGGCGAGGCCCATTTTCACGGCCGCCACCATGGCTTCCTTATTTAGCCTGGGCAACGTTCCCGGGTAAGCAAGCGTAATGGGACTGATATGAGTATTGGGTGCCCCACCAAAGCTGGCAGAATCACCGCAAAACAATTTGGTTTGCGTAGATAATTGGGCATGTACTTCCAATCCTATGACCAGTTCATATTTTTCCTCCAGTTGAATCGGTGCTTCCCGGATGCTTGCTTCCATGGCGCAAAGGTAGGAGGAATGGAGGAATGGAAGAGGGAGGAATGGAAGAAGGGGCAAGGGAGACGGGAGACAGAGGAGACAGGGGACAGAGGAGACGGGAGGCAAGGGAGGAATGGAGGAAAGGACAAAGAAAGACGAAAACGAAAAGGGTGGGTACCGAACTCCGGCACCCACCCTTTTTATTTAATCTCATTAAAGATCAAAGTTCTGCGGTCCGCAGTTTGCGGGGAACTTTTACTTCAACTTTCTGCGATTTTCCATCTCGCAGGTATTCGATAGGCAGGCTGATCTTTTTGGCTTCACGCGCAGCCCTGTTGCCATCTACCAGTTCATTAACACTATTAATTGGTTTGCCATCAAAGGAAGTAATGATATCCCCCTCTTTGATACCGGCTTTTGCAGCCGCTGATTCCTCATCCACTTCCAGCACTTTTACTCCTTTACCATCTTCTGTATCCTGTGCCTTGATGCCTAGTTTAGGCTGATTTTCATTCCAGTTAAAATTAAAATTCCGCCCCCTAAAGCCTTCTATATTGAAATCTTCATTGTCAAATGGTATGATCATCGGCTCTCTGCCATTGAAACTGAATGCCGATGCCCGCTGCCCCAGAGTGGCTGTCAGCTCAGCTGATTTGCCATCCCGCAAATACCCCACTTTGATCTTTTCTTCCGGCTTGAATTTTCCAATGGCATCGGTCAGCGCCTGGGGTGATTCAATTTTGATGTCGTTTATTTTGGTAATAATATCACCTGTTTTCAGTCCGGCTTTTTCCGCTGCACTACCTTCTGTTACCTCCATAATAACCGCGCCGCGTTCTGATTTTTCGGTAGACACACCGAGGAATGCCTTGTTCATACCCCGGAATTCAATGACCCTGTCTTCCTCTACACGACCCTGCAAACCACCATCCTGAAAAGGTGAACGCGGTTGCCTTGGAATGGTCACCCGCATGGTATTTGCATCCCGTACAATGATATTCTTCTTAAGAATGGCTATTTCATCGTTATTAAATTCCGCCAGGGGCTTACCATTCACCTCCACTTTGTCATCTTTTATGACAATCGTTAGCTTCACATCCTTGTCCCCTTTGTCTCCCTTGTCTCCTTTGTCTCCCTTCCTCTTTATTATAATCTGATCATATTCCCCAAGTCCTTCCTTTTCCTTTTGCTGGGCAGATACCGGCTGTGCCATAACCATCAGTATCCCTAAACCAGCGGCTGCAAACTGAATCGCTTTCATATTATTTTTCATTTACGGTGATTTTCGTAGATCAAATATAGGAGAAGTTTTCAATCTACGAAACATTTCGGAAATGTTAATTTCCTGCTGAACGATCCCGTCCTACTTTGGCGGAATAATAGCCGCCAGAACGGGCGGGATCTGATCAGTTGTGTGGATAATGTTAAAGCAGGGAACGAATAGCAGCAATTACCGCAGGCAGGTTACTGGCATCCTGACCACCGGCTGTTGCGAGGTTTTTCTGTCCTCCCCCCCCACCCTTGATCAGAGGCGCCACTTTTTCCTTAATAAGTTTACCTGCATCCAGGCCACGGGCAGCCACCACCGTATCCGCAATGGATATCGCTACGGATGGCTTACCTCCAATGTTGGCAGCCAATACCACCACATAATCGTTCAGGTTATTTTTCAGATCAAAACATAATTTTTTCAGCGCATCTGCATTTCCTACTTCTACGATATCGCCTATAAATGTTATGCCGTTCACGATTTCATCTTTCTGAAGCAACTCATTGCGGATACCAACCAGGGCGCGGTTTTCCAATGATTCCAGTTGCTTCTTCAACTGGGCATTTTCTGCCAGCGCGGCCTCAACTGATTTAGTTAGCTCCTTGGGATTTTTAAATGCAGTCTTCACCGATTCCAATTGATCCACCTGGTCCGTCAGCCAACTTCCAAAAGCACCTCCCGCAACCGCTTCCATTCTGCGTACTCCGGCTGCCACAGCGGACTCACTAACAATTTTAAAATACCCTAGCTCACCAGTCGCTTTTACATGGGTTCCACCACATAGTTCTATTGAATAGTTCGGATCAATCGTAACTACCCGCACCAGGTCGGCATATTTCTCCCCGAAGAGTGCCATCGCGCCAGCAGCTATTGCATCTTCTTTTGGCATTTCCCGAATTTCAACCGGCCAGTTTTCTCTGATTTTCTCATTCACCATCGCTTCAATCCGCATCAACTCTTCCTCACTCACTTTTGCGAAATGCGAAAAATCGAATCGCAATTGCCGTGCGTTTACCAGCGATCCCTTCTGTGCCACATGTGTACCCAATACCCCGCGCAAGGCTGCATGCAAAAGGTGTGTTGCGGAGTGATGCACTGCAGTTTCCTGACGCTTTGAAGCATCCACCCGGGCTGTTACAATACCGGTAATATTCACCGGCAATTTTTCCGACACATGTATAATGAGATCATTTTCCTTTTTCGTGTCCACCACCATGATCTCTTCTCCTTCAAAGGACAACACCCCGGTATCCCCAACCTGTCCGCCACTTTCAGCATAAAAAGGGGTTGCAGACAATACTAACTGGTAGGCTTCTTTTCCCTTTGCTTTTACCTTCCGGTAGCGGATTAGTTTTGTCTCCACTTCCAGCTGGTCATATCCCACAAATACCGATGATTGATCTTCCTGGAAACTTACCCAGTCTTCCGTATCTACCACAGTTGCAGCGCGACTCCGTTCTTTCTGCTGCTCCATTTCCTTCCTGAATCCGGCCTCATCTACCTCTAGTTTATTTTCCCGTGCAATCAGCATAGTAAGATCTAACGGGAACCCATAAGTGTCGTATAATTCAAAGGCAGCCGCACCATCAATCGAAGTAGCGGATCCAGCCATTATATCATCCATTTTTTTCAATCCTTTCTCCAGCGTTCGCAAGAAAGCTTCCTCCTCTTCTTTTACCACTTTACTCACGAAATCCAGCTGTTGCTGTAATTCCGGGAATACTGTTTCAAATTGTTTTGCAAGTACAGGCACCAACTGAAACAACAAAGGCTGCTTGTAATCAAGATAAGAATAGTAATAACGAACCGCTCTGCGAAGAATCCGGCGGATCACATAACCCGCACCTGTATTCAAAGGTAACTGTCCGTCTGCAATGGTAAATCCAATCGCCCGGATATGATCCGCAATCACCCGAAACGCAATATCAGCGCGATTATCGCTGAATCCATAAGTCTTGCCGGTGATTTTTTCCGTTGCAGCAATCGTTCCGGTAAATACATCCGTATCATAGTTGGATTGTTTGCCCTGCAAAACCCGCACCAGTCGCTCAAATCCCATACCTGTATCTACATGGGTAGCAGGTAGTGGCTCCAGGCTACCATCTTTCTTACGGTTGTATTGAATAAATACATTATTCCATATCTCAATTACCTGGGGATGGTCTTTGTTGACAAGCTCACGACCTGGTACCTGGGCACGTTCAGTATCCGGACGGCAATCCACATGGATCTCACTGCAGGGACCACATGGACCGGTATCCCCCATCTCCCAGAAATTATCTTTTTTATTTCCATAAACGATATGATCCTCCGCCACCAGCTGTTTCCATTTCGCCAGCGCAACAGTAGATGCCGGCAGGTTTTCAGCGGGATCTCCCTCAAAAACGGTCACGTATAACCGATCTTTTGGAATCTTGTATACTTCGGTCAGCAATTCCCAGCTCCATTCAATCGCTTCCTTCTTGAAGTAATCTCCAAAACTCCAGTTACCCAGCATTTCAAACATGGTATGGTGGTAGGTATCCACACCAACCTCTTCCAGGTCGTTGTGTTTTCCACTCACACGCAAACATTTCTGGGTGTCCGCTGCCCTGGTATAGGGAGCTTTTTTATTTCCCAGGAAATAATCCTTGAACTGGTTCATACCCGCATTGGTGAACATCAGGGTAGGGTCGTTTTTCACCACAATTGGTGCAGATGGCACTATTACATGTCCCTTGGAAGCAAAAAAATCCAGGAACGCTTTTCTTATTTCAGCACTTGTCAACATAATTCGGAATGATTCTTGAGCGTATTTTTCGCCGCGCCTGCTATATTTGCGCAAAGCCGGTGAAAGTGGTGCAAAGCTAAGGAAATGGGCTGTGCAGGCATATATGAAAAAAATCAAATATTACTATAACCCGACGACCCTTCGATACGAGAAGCTTGAGACCCCCCTTCGGGTTAAGTTGCTGCGCGCCCTTGGTTTTATAGCCGGCTCCCTGGTTACCGCCCTGATTATAGTCTCCATCGCCTTTCAATACCTGGATTCTCCCAAAGAAAAAATCCTCCGCCAGAATTACGAGCGGGCCCGGGACAACTATGACCTGCTCAACATGCAACTAGGGAAGTTGAAGCAGCAGATGACAGAACTGGAAAAACGGGACAATGAAATTTACCGCTCCATTTTTGAGGCCAGTCCCATCCCCGACAGCGCAAGGGTAAAGGAAATGGAAAAGCAGAAAGAGATCCAGTTGGTCCAGGCTATGGACGCTGATGCTTTGTATACAGATATCGTTGGAACATTAAATAACCTGATCAAACGGGCAGCCTATCAGCATAAATCATACGATGATATCGAAGGATTTATTAAAAACAAAGAGATTCTGCTGGCCGCTACCCCTGCCATTCAACCTGTAAGCAACTCAGATTTACGAAGGATCGCTTCCGGTTTTGGATACCGAATCGATCCGGTTTATAAAACCGTAAAAATGCACGCGGGATTAGATTTTGCAGCGCCACAGGGAACCCCGATCTATGCAACAGCCAATGGAACCATCAAACTTGCAGGCAACACCGGTAATGGATATGGCAACCATGTGATCGTAAATCACGGGTATGGATACGAAACCCTGTACGGACATATGTACCGGATCAAAGCAAAATCCGGTCAACGGGTAAAACGTGGTGAGATTATCGGCTATGTAGGAAGTACCGGAAAATCAACCGGTCCGCATCTGCACTATGAAGTGCACAAAAATGGGAAACGGCTCGACCCTGTTTATTTCTTCTACAACGACCTTACTCCCGAGCAGTACGATCGTTTGCTTAAAATGGCTGCCGCCAGCAACCAAAGTTTTGATTAAAGCGATACCGTTTTGCGGCACGACCATTGTATCTTTATGCGTCAATGGGAAAGCCATATCAACAAATCACATTAGATTTTGGATTTCAGGAACCGGAAACTCCTGAGGTAGCCCCATTACCGGCAGCCCCCGCAGTAGCACCGGTCAAAATTGAACAGATAACCGAATCAACCAGCATCACCATTCGCCGTAAACCCGGCCGCAAACAAAAGGAGAAAACCTGGAAATCTGCCACCCCAGGCAAACGCGGACGTAAATCGTTAAAGGAAATAGCAGCCGAGGCCGACCTGGTTGAAATCCCCTCCGACGAGGAATTGTTCACCAAACAGTACTATAGTATCGGTGATGTGGCCAACATGTTCCGGATGAACCCGGCCCTGATCCGCACCTGGAGCAATGAATTTGAGTCCATGCTAAAACCGCGGAAAAACCGCAAAGGGGACCGATTTTACCGGCCGGAGGATGTAAAATTCCTTCATCTTATTTATCACCTCGTACGCGTTCGGAAATTTACCCTGGAAGGCGCCAAAGAACACCTGAAAGGACAAAAGAAAAAGATGGAAAACCAGTTTCAGGTTATCCAGAAACTGCAACAGCTGAAAGCTTTCCTGCTGGAATTGAAAGCGAATCTTTGATTTAGTGTTGATTTGTTACCACCACTTCGCGAGTTTCTCCTGCCAGCTCAATTTCCATGGATTCGAGCAGTCGTAATATTTCAAGGTTGATGGTTTGCTTCAACTGGTTAAATTCAGCCATGGGTATCATCCCAGTATAATATTCGGCAGTTACGATAAATGCATTGGCTGTAATATCACTCAGCAGACAGGAATAATTTTCAATCGCGGGATGACTCAGAATAGTTTTAATGCCTGCTACTGCATGATCCAGTTTTACAGTGGAGGTTTTCAAAGAAAGTTCGAGCCTTAGATCGGCCCTTCGCTGCGAACGCAAACTCAGATTATCCATAATGCTGTCCACCATCTGCTTATTGGGAACGCTTACATAGGTTTTCTGATCCGTTCTTAGCCTTGTACTCCTGAGACCAATTCGTTCAACCGTACCCGTTATCTGATGCACTTTTACAGTATCACCCACATGAAATGGCTTGTCGAAAAAAATGATAAAGGAAGCGATCAGGTTTTCCAGACTCTCGCGGGCAGCAAGGGCAAGAGCACCTGCAACGATGGAGAGACCGGCTAGATAGGTGGTGATATCCTTATTGAAGGAAAAACGGATAACGAGCAGGATACCGACTATCACCAAAACCGTTTTAAAAAATTCCTTGAAAAAAACAATCATCTGGTTATCCGCCAGATCCTTGCTCAGGTTGGCCTTCTGTTCCATCAGCATCGCAATAAAATCAATCATTCTTCTCAATAACCAGACAAATATGATCACCCAAATCCCTTTTGCAATACTGGCAAGAATATCCCGGATTTCAACCTGGCAGATCTTTACATTGAACAAGGCCGGAAATTTCAGGTTATCAAGCGCGATCATGGTAACCGAAACAATCAGGAATACCTGCATTGGCTGAAAAACCAGCTCTACAAAGGAATGCTGATCAATTTTCCAGGATCTGCTTTTAATGATTTTAAAAATGATACGTGATAATACCCTTGACAGATAGCGTTTAAACAGAATGGCAAGCAGGATGGTTCCTAAACAAATAATATACGCGCGAACCGTATTTTCAAGGAAAACATAGTCCAAAACCTCCTTCATATGCACATCCGATTTATAAACTGTAAATAAATAACCTTCCCTGCTTTAAGACATAGAGATGATCCAGGCTTACCTGAATTTTAGTTGCTTTTTCCAGCAGTTCCGGAACAGCCTGCTCCTTCAACTCCAAACTTCCGGGAACATAACTTTCCAACATACCTCCTTTCCTTCCCAATACCCTGTTCCCAATTACCTGTAAATCCGTCCATCCGGTTAATGCTACTTTGTTTTTAAGTGTACCAAAATAATCCAGTACAAAAAGACCTCTTGCAGGATCATAGAGATAAACCAACCTGTCTGCATCAGCAATAAACTGAGGTGAAGGTGGGTCATCCACAATAACCCTGAAATCCACAGTTTCACCAACCAGGTTACCATTATCATCCAGTCTTTTCAACCTTCCTTCCAATTCATCATATACCCAAACTCCATTATCGAAAGATTGAGCAATTGCTTTTGCCTGGAAAATCTGGTGCTTTCGAAGATCAATGGTTAAGCGATTATTCAAAAACCGGTCCAACACTACGATGGTTCCAAAATCTTTATAGAACAACAACACTTTAAGCGGATTGGAAACATCCATGGAGTATAACTTCCCATACCTGCGAACATCATTAAATACGCTGATGGAATCACCTTTGGGAGAAAGTTTTTTCAACTGTCCGGTTGCATCTAACAGGTACACATAACCGAGATTATCCACGGCAAAACCCGTAAGGTTCTCTCCCACCACCTGTTTCAGGCGAAAACTGTCATTCAGGAACTGCGGGTCAGCTGCCTGCACAACCAGCCGAAGCAACAACAATCCCAGTAGTAACAAGTTTCTCATGGTGTATAATATTCGAGACGTAAAGTAGTGCCGTCAAAAACAGCATAGGAATCATATCGCAGCCAATCGCCCAGGTTAACATAACGGCTATGTTCATTCAGTTTGAAATCAATGGGAAGGTGGCGGTGACCGAAAACAAAATAATCGAAGCTCTCTTTCTGCAAAACTTCTTTGCAATATTGGATCAGCCACTCCTTGTCTTCTCCAAGAAATAGTTCGTCCGACTGTCCGGTTGCCGCCCGGCTTTTGCGGCTCATGTAGTTTGCTAATCCAATTCCCCAGCTCGGATGCAAAGCTCCAAACAAGCGCTGACAAAGTTTATTCCTGAAAACTTTTTTAATGAATTTATAGCCGTGATCTCCTGGCCCCAGACCATCTCCATGCCCAATCAGGAATTGCTTACCGTTGAATTCAAATCTTTTCTCTTCGTAATAGACGGGAATATTGAGTTCCTGTTCGAAGTATCCATCCACCCACATGTCGTGATTACCCACGAAGAAATGAACCGGTATGCCTTTATCAGTAAGGGATGCGAGTTTACCCAATAATCGGACGTATCCTTTCGGAACCACCGTTTTATACTCATACCAGAAATCAAATAGATCTCCTACAATGAATAACTGGCCCAGTTCAGGCTCTATGCGATCCAGAAACTGAACGATTTTTTTTTCACGTACAAGACTCTGCGCATGATCAGGCGCACCCAGGTGAAAATCCGAGATAAAATATATTTTCTTTCCAGCTTCCAGTTGCATGCCCGCAAATATACTATTATCCCTTTTCGCGCCGGTATTGCAACACATCCCCACTTGGGATCAGTGGTCTTCCGGTAACATCTCCGTTAAACCAATAAATACAGGCTTCTGTTGATTGGCCGTTGACTGATTGAACATTGGCCATCTCCCTTTTATACAAGGCGGGTTCACCTTCCTCCGGAGCCACTCCCTCATAATCATCCAGCTGGGCGATGGCCCAATCCCAATCTGCTTCCGGCTTTAACCGGTATAATTCTCCCAGTATCCAGCGGTCCTCAGTTGTAGGAATAGCTGCGGGATATTCTCCCATATCGTATAATACTCCGCGCACTTTTCCATCCGCAACAAAATCAAAATGCTGGCTGATATAGGAATAAGCCGGGTGATGAAAACCTCTTCGCAGGGATCCGTAGACAAACAATAACATGGATAACAGGTTTATGAATTATCAACAAGAAAAAGATAGACTTCCTTCGGACCATGAACCCCCACAACCAATGTTTTCTCAATATCTGCAGTACGACTAGGGCCGCTGGCAAAGCTGATAAATGAGGGCAGACTGGTTCCATATTTTTCTTTCAAAAGCCGAAGTCCGTCTTTGATATCGTAGACTAACTGACTGGTTGTAGCAATACATATATGCACCGGAGCATATACGCTGGAAGTACGGCCACTGGCCTGTGCACTGCTTAGTACAATTGTACCGGTTCTGGCAACCAGGCATTCACAACCGGTAATTGCCGCATCACAATTCTTTAATGCCTCAGGAGATTGATCTTCCAGTAAAACTGAACGAAGTGCTTCTTCGGTTATGCCTGACCGTAATTCCTCTTCCCTACAGTAAATTTTCTGGAAATTTTTCTGTTTCGCAAGCAGCGCCAATTGCAATTCTAACTCCTGGTGATTCAGACAGAACACAAACTTACCCTGTAATTTCCCGAACTGCTCAGCAAATAAAAGATCCAGGTCATCAGGTGCAGGTTGAAAAACAGAATGATTGCCTTCGCTGGAAGGAAATGGAAGAGGCGTTGATTCACTCAACGCCTTCAGTATTTTTTTTAAAATTGATTCTTTGGATGCAGCCGCTTTCATGACTATCAGGCAATACTCGGTGACTCGTCCACTTCAATCGCTTTCTTTTCTTCGTACGGGCGCTTTCCGATCAGTTGCTCCACATCACTCTGGAAGAGGACTTCTTTATCCAACAGTTTTTCTGCAAGTATCTCCACCTGCTGCTTCTTCTCGGCAAGAAGTTTCTTCGTCCGCTCATAAGCCAAATCTATTAGCTTTCTTACTTCCTCGTCAATGAGTTTGGAAGTTTCTTCTGAATATGGCTTGGTGAAAGAATTTTCATTCTGAGGATCATAGAAACTTACATTCCCCACTTTCTCATTCATTCCATAGACAGTAACCATGGAATAAGCAATCCGGGTGATCTGCTGCAGGTCATTCTGCGCACCGGTGGAAATTTTATTGAAGAAAATATCTTCAGCCGCCCTTCCGCCCAATGTCATACAGATCTGATCCAATAACTGATCGGTATTATAGAGATACTGTTCTTTCGGAGTATACTGTGCATATCCCAGTGCTGCCGTACCCCTTGGTACTATGGTTACTTTTAACAGCGGATATGCATGTTCCAGGTACCAGCCACAGATAGCGTGGCCTGCTTCATGATAAGCAATGATCTTTTTCTCTTCGGGAGAGATAATCTTGTTTTTCTTTTCCAGTCCTCCGATAACACGATCCACCGCATCCTGGAAATCACTCATGTCCACAGCTTCCTTGCCTTTACGGGCAGCGATCAGTGCGGCTTCGTTACAGATGTTGGCGATGTCCGCACCTGCGAATCCGGGAGTTTGCTCAGCCAGTTTATGAATATCCACCTGCTCGGAAACCTTGATCGGTTTCAGGTGTACTTTAAAAATCGCTTCGCGACCTTTTACATCCGGCTTGTCAATGGTTATCTGACGATCAAATCGGCCCGGACGTAACAACGCAGTATCCAGTACATCCGGACGGTTGGTAGCGGCCAGTACAATGATCCCGCTTTCTCCACTGAATCCATCCATTTCAACCAGCAACTGGTTCAGGGTACTTTCTCTTTCATCATTGCTCATGATGGCATTTTTACCACGTGCGCGACCAATTGCATCAATCTCATCAATGAAAATGATACAGGGCGCTTTCTCACGGGCCTGCTTGAACAGGTCACGCACCCTGCTGGCACCCACACCCACAAACATTTCGACGAAATCAGAACCACTCAGGCTGAAGAAAGGCACCTGTGCCTCACCTGCCATGGCTTTGGCAAGCAGGGTTTTACCGGTTCCCGGAGGACCTACCAGCAATGCACCCTTAGGTATCTTTCCACCCAGGTTGGTATATTTTTTTGGATTCTTCAGGAAGTCAACGATCTCCATTACTTCCACTTTCGCTTCATCGAGACCAGCAACATCGTTGAATGTTATGTTTACTTTGGTGCCTTTATCAAACAGCTGGGCCTTGGATTTTCCAATATTGAAAATTCCACCCGGACCAGCACCGCCACCGGCGCCACCACCCATTTTCCGCATCAGGAGTACCCAGATAAGCACGATTATGAAAATCGGCAATACGAACTGGAAGATGGGTGCCAACCAATCGCCCTCTGTTTCATCAAGACGCGGCACTTCATTCACCTGCGGGTTTTTTGTATAAAAATCCCGCAGATCGTCGGTAAAAATCTCAGGTTTGGCAATGGTAAATTCAAACTGAGGAGCTTTATCACTCAAGGTTGCATTGAAACCTTTGGGTAATTTATCCTTATAAAATGGCTTGTTCAGGCTATCGCGTTTAATATAAACACGAACAAGGTTCTTGTTACTGATCAGCTCAATTTTGGCGACATCACCTTTTATCAGCATTTCCTTAAACACATCAAAGTTGATGCGTTTGGCATCCGGGGTAAAGGAACTGAACAGGTTAAATCCAAGCAGGATTACCGCCAGCGCGCCCCACACCCAGTAAATATTAAAACGGGGTCCCCGGCGCGGATCATTTCCACCTCCATCCATTCTCGGCCTCATCCGGTTAAATCCTCCCCTGTCGTTTGATTTCAGATCTTCTTGTGACATATGTTAGATAACTATAAATATTTAATGCTTATGTGCCGTCTTTGTTCAAATGAAGTGGTTAAACTTATGACTCGTAATTGGTCATAGGTGCATCGCTCCACATTTCTTCCAGTTTGTAAAAGCGGCGGGTTTCAGGTTGCATAACATGCACCACCACATTTACATAATCAATTAAAATCCATTGGGCTGATTGCTGACCTTCATGCCGGTAGGGCGCTTCGCCCAGGGTTTCTTTTACTGATTGTTCAACGGAATCGGCTATGGCTTTTACCTGTGTATTGGTGCTGGCCTCACATATCACAAAGAAATCGGCAACAGCTTCATGAATCTTTCTGAGATCCAGGGAAACAATGTTTTCTCCCTTCTTATCCTGGATAGCCTTTATGATGGTGGTCAGGATTTTGGAATTTTTGGTAAGGCGAGTCACACTACTGCGTTGACGTGAAGCTAAAGCTGACAATGGTTCCAATAATCTATTCTTTTAGTGAACTAAAAACTGAAAATACTACATTCGTCCCGATCAAAAGTACTAATCTTTTGCGCAATCCTATGCCTCAATATCCTATAGGACATAAGCTTACGATTCTGGACTCCGTAGATAGCTCCAACAACTATGCCATGGGCCAGGTTCAGTCACAGAAGGCAGAACATGGATCCGCTTATTTTGCATTGGAACAAACAGCAGGAAAAGGACAAAGAGGCAAGCAATGGCAAAGTGAGCCAGCCACCAACATCATGGTAAGTATAGTATTGGAAACCAGTCAGCTGGCGAGTTCGGACCTGTTTTACCTGAGTATGGCAATGGCGCTGGGAGCCCACGACTGGATGGCTAAGCATGCCGGAGAGGAGACCCGGGTTAAGTGGCCGAATGATCTTTTCTGGCGTGACAGAAAGGCAGGCGGTATCCTGATCGAAAACAAATGGTCCGGTTCAGATTGGCAGTTTGCCGTAGTAGGACTTGGTATCAATGTGAACCAGGTAGTATTTGAAGAAACGGGTCGGAAACCGGTTTCGCTTCGCCAAATAACCGGAAAAACCTATGACCTGATGCAGGAAACCCGTAAACTCTTTGAAAACCTGGAGTTCCGATGGCAACAGTTGCGAGATGGGAAGAGATCAATATTGCATGAGGATTACCAGGCGCATCTGTTCGGAAAAGGAGAAATCTGCCGGTTTCGTAAGAATAACATTGTTTTTGAAAGCCTGGTGCTTGGAGTGGATTCAAACGGAGAACTCCTGACTAGGGATAAAACCGACCGCCGATTCCGGGTTGGAGAGATAGAGTGGATATAATCAGGTTAGATTTTCTGACTGGGCGAAATTGGGTATGAAAGAATACTTTTCCTCCAGGAAAGGATCCTGCTCTGCTTCGCGGGCCTCCACTTCAAAGCGATTCATATAATAGCCTTTTCTAACGGATTCCACCAGGTATAGAAACAGAAAACGAATCCAGCCATATTGCCGGAACTGCCGGATATGCGCCAATTCATGCCGCAACCAGCGTTTGTTTCTCAGAAATTCCTGGTGATGTGTGTTGTAAAGATGGACAGTTCTTCCCAGTACCATTGCCATCTTATCAGCTTTCATTCGTTTGGCCGCCAGTTTTGCCCAAAAAGAATCTTCCTTAATATAAAAGGTGTCAGCCATATGTATCCACGATGTTAATACATTGTGCCTATATCTGACTGACACCAACCGAAAATTATTTTAGTGTGATATCGGCCCACTGCCAGGCTTTCTGGAAACGGGATTGCACTTCTCCTGCTTCAGCCGTTATCCCCTGGCCAGTCAGCGCTTTTTGAAGGCCATGTAACGCCCATCCATTTTCCGGGAAGGTTTCCAGGTCCTCCCGATACACTTTCTCAGCTGCCACAAACTGGCCGGATTTTATCAACCAGCTTCCTAATCGTAAGCGATTGGAAAAAAACCAGTCAGGTGGTTCATTGTAATTCAACTGATCTTCCAGTTGAATTGCCTCTTTGAATTGTGTTATGGCCAGATCCAGTTTTCCCTGCCGGGCGTTCAGTTCTCCTTTCAGAATGAGAACCGCCATATCTACCAATTGCTGAGCCGGGTTCATATCCCAGATTATTTGCTCCTTTAAAGTCCCTTCTGCAGCAATTTTTTCCAGGGCCGTAAGTTCCAGGCTGGCATTTTTATAATCCGATTTACCCGCAAACGCCAGTCCTCTTGCATAGTGCCAGATTGCTTTGGGATACTTCAATGACTCCCCGGGCATGGGTAACCGAAGAATTTCTTCCCATTTTTCTAGCTGGGCCAGCACATAATAGGGGATACTGTAGAAATGTTGAACCGTGATGCTCTCTGCCAGGTTTTTTTATCAGTCTTCCGCGAAACCATCCAGGCTGCATCAATGGCTTTTTTTGAACTTCCTTCCAAAAAGGCACAGGCTGCCAGAAAATTAATATTATGCGGATACAGTAACATTGGATAAAATCCCTGGGCACGGCACTGACTTATATACACACTATCTGAAGCGGAAGCTTCTTCATTTACCAATACCCCTTTATGATAATCACCTGTACGGATATAAGTATGAGAAGGCATGTGTACCAGGTGACCATTTCCTTTTACCAATGCAGCCAGTTTATCCGCATAGGGAAGCGCTTTCTCTGGTTCCCTGGAAGCCTCCGTTGCATGAATATAATAATGGATGGCACCGGGATGATCCGGCCATTTTTTCAATACGGATTCAATTACAGAAACTGTATGACTGGTCCATGGCTGCGCTGTTCCGTCTTTTAGCCAGAAATTCCAGGGATGCTCATTCATCAGTGCGTCTATATACAGTACCGCTATCTCCTCACTGGAAGGATGCAATTCATACAATTCCTTCATTGCCTTTACATATGCGACATTGTATGGGGTCATGTTTTCAACCGGAGTAGCTGGAAAACGCAGTGCCAGCGCATTAATCAGGCCCTTTTCCAATTCTGTTGCAGTTTGGCTTCGGGACTTTGCATTCTGGATAGCTTCATTGATATCTTTTAATGCACCGGGATTCAATGCAGCATTGTAATTGGGTCCAAGCACCATAGCAAGCCCTCAATAGGGCATTGCAGCAGTTGGATCCAGGCGGATCGCGGTTTTAAAGGATCTTCCCGCCTCTCCATGATTAAAAGCATACAACTGACTCAATCCCTGGTCAAAATACAGTTGGGCTGAATCCACCTTGGTAGCTATTGCTAAATGAACCAATTTAAACGCTTTTATTAGCGGACCATGCTCATCACTTAACTTAGCGAGGTCAAGCACCGGCGCACAATAAATGTTGGAGGAGGTTACAAGATTGTTGTCTGAAGCAACCGGACTTTTATTTATCAGAAAAAGGGAAAGCCCCATTGCCAATGGCAATAGCAATAAATTTTTCATGTCAAAATGGTTTAATGGTTAATTAGAAAATGACATGCAAGATATTGCCGCTAACGAGCCCTTACACTTCTTAAAGGTACAACTGGTTTATGTAATATATCAACAGGAACGAAATCCGGACAAATGGTATATTCCCGGGATGCTTCTATCCTTACTTTATAGCTTCCAGAATTTCTTCCGCGTGCTGCTTGCTTTTGGGTTTCAGGAACACTTTCTCGATGACCCCTTCTTCATTGATCAGAAAAGTGGTTCTGTGCAGTCCCATGTATTTACGGCCATATAATTGTTTCTCCCCCCAAACTCCATACTTTTCAATAATGGCATGTTTTGTATCTGCTATCAAAGGAAATGGCAATTGATGGCGCTCTTCGAATTTTTTGTGACTGCTCACTTCATCCGGTGATACCCCGATTACCTGGATTCCATTTGCCTGAAGCAGGCTGTAATTATCCCGCAGATTGCAGGCTTGCACCGTACAGGTTGGTGTCATATCCTGCGGATAAAAATAAAGTGCTACTTTTTTACCTTTAAAATCAGAAAGCTTTACTGTTTTCCCATTCTGATCTTTTCCACTAAATGCCGGCGCTTTAACGCCCGCCTCCAATTTATTCATAGAGTATTTCTTTGTCTTCCATCTTCCATTCCTCCTTTGTTTCCCTACCTCCTTATCCTCCACTTCTCTTCCCTTTCATTACCCGCTTCATCAACTGCTACGACTCTTAATTCATGTTCACCGGGAGGGCATTTTTCATCAAACACATATATAAAATTTTTTCCTTTGTCATTTGTAAAGCGGATCCATTTCCCGTCCAGTTCCGTTCTCAGCACTTTCCATTTTCCAAAATTGTCCGTAACGGTAAAAACAACACGCGATGCCGCCGAAAGGTTGGCTCCATCTTTGAATCCGACAGGGATAATTTCAGGTGCCGTGGTATCAAGAACTAATTGAAAGGATCCAAATTCACGGAATCCGGCAAGCGCCCAATCTTCTTCCCAGCTAACTTTCTGAACCTCCTTGCGGGTGCCGGAAATTCGTTGCATGATTACTTTCGATTTATGAAAATCCGTAAGAGATTCGGTCAACCGGATCCGCACCATCATGGCATCCTGCAGGGGGATGGAAGGAGTTCCAATCGTATGAACGGAAGAAACCACACCTGCTCCCATTGCCGGTTGTTTTCTGTGCAACAGGCTGACAGAATCATAGAGGGTTCTTTCCCCAATGATAAACTCACATTCCTCCGACTCGAAGATATCTACCATCATTGGGTAAAAGCGTTTACCTGGCAATACCTGTCCGGGTGCATGAACTCCATTGAATTTTACCGGCACTTTAACCCTGCTTGCATTTCCATAGGCATCTTTTACCACGATTGATAATTCATGAACCAGCCCATCTGATAAATCCACCACTCCATCACCATTAAACCGGGAATAAACCGAATTGATATAACCCGGCAATTCGCTCATATGCTGCAGGTAAGGGCCACCCCCCTGTTTTGTTTTATAATCGATATGCGCATTCAGGTAACGGGTGGCATCATAGCTGATCTGATCCATCCGGAAACCGACTACCGGTTGCTGTTCATCAAACAATACCGCTTCAAAAACACCATTAAGGTTGGAAGAACCGGAATGTGTATCATAGGTTGTAAGCGCCAGGCTTACTTTGGGTGTGCTCACTGTTTGTAAGGCTGTACTGTATTCACCATTGCCTTTGTTAACAACAGGTACAATCCTGGGCGATTGTTCATATACGGATTTGGTTCTATCGTAAATGGCTACCCGAAGAATCGTGGGCTTCGTCTGGTCTGCCAGGGGAAACCCAAACAACATAGGGTTCAGGTTGACCTCATCAGCAGTGCGCCGGATTTCAAAATGAAGGTGTGGTGCCTGCGAGCCGCCGGTATTACCGCTGTATGCCAGAAACTGACCTTTTTTAACAGGAAACCTTTCAGCAGGAACCTCATCGTTCAGATACCAGGATTCCTTTTTGTATTGGAGGTCTTTCACCCATTTTTCAAGCTCCGGGAAAAAATCATTCAGGTGACAATAAACTGTTGTAAGTCCATTTGGATGATTCACATAGATGGCTCTTCCGAATCCGCCAGGTTCTACTTTGATCCGACTGATATAGCCCTCCGCCGAAGCAAACACTTTCAGGTTTTCACGGCGTTCCGTTTTAAGGTCAAGCCCCATGTGATAATGATTGGGGCGGAGCTCACCGAAATTCCCACTCAGGCTGATCGGGATGGAAAGTGGATTACTGAAATAACCTTTTGGATAATCCGGACTGGGCGGAAACTGGGCCCGGACCAAACTGCTAAGAAAAAGGGCCATCAGGGTAAGTCGAATCATCGGCTTTTTTTTGTTGAAGCCGCAAAGATAAGCAGGGAAGGGGGGAATGGAAGATGGAGAAAAGGAGGAATGGAAGAAGGAGGAAAGGAGGAACGAAAATTATTAGTTGTTTAAACAACTTGTTAAATAAAAATAAATGATCGGGTTAGGTATGGCTTTTGCAAACATGGAACAGCGTTTGTTGTTATACAAGTGTCTAAACAATGAGGCTTGGCTGGCAGCAATTTTATAAAGGTTAAATAGAATGGTATGAAAAGATTCCAACAAAAAGCAGTAGTGATGGTGGTAATGGTAGTGGGATCCCTGATCGGGGCTTTTAAAGGTCAGGAGGCCCGCCAGAAATGGATGTTCAGAATCCTGAGCAAACAGGAAGAAAAGCAATCCCGTGCGATCCGTAAAGCGGAAGTACGCAAAGGGAAGGTTTTGCTGGATGACATCGAAATGGCGGCATATCACAATAGTTAATGCACCTCTTCCGCATAAAGCAGGCCTTCACCCCGGTGAGGGCCTTTTTTTATGCTTCCCTTTCCACCCGACCAGTGCCACCGGTCGGGTGGCACCGGTCGGGTGAAAATTAATCAGGGAATATTGCTTCCCGGACCGTACTTTTGCGCAATTTATTTTTCCGCAACCATGCCAAAAGACAATTCCATCAAATCTGTTCTGATCATCGGTTCAGGACCCATTATCATCGGACAAGCCTGCGAATTCGATTATTCCGGAACCCAGGCTGCACGTAGTTTACGCGAAGAAGGGATTAAGGTAATCCTGATCAACAGCAATCCAGCTACGATCATGACCGATCCCATGATGGCCGACCGTGTGTATCTTCTCCCTCTGACAGTAGAAAGTATTGAACAGATCCTGGAAGAAAACCAGATTGATGCAGTATTGCCTACCATGGGCGGACAAACGGCGCTCAACCTGGCCAAGGAAGCAGAGGACCTGGGAATTTGGGAAAAATATGGCGTGAGGTTGATCGGTGTAGACATCAAAGCAATCGATAAAGCCGAAGACCGCGAAAAATTCCGCCAGTGGATGATTCAACTCGGAGTGCCGGTAGCAACTGCAAAAACAGCCAACAGTTTCCTGGAAGGAAAGGAGTTTGCCCAGCAGATCGGTTTCCCCCTGGTAATTCGCCCCTCCTTCACCCTGGGCGGAACCGGCGGTGGATTCGTGCATGACAAAGAAGACCTGGATGAAGCCCTGAATCGCGGATTGCAAGCCTCCCCCATTCACGAAGTATTGGTTGAACAGGCCGTGCTCGGTTGGAAAGAATTTGAGCTTGAACTGCTCAGGGATGCCAATGACAATGTGGTGATCATCTGTACTGTGGAGAACTTTGATCCCATGGGTGTGCATACCGGGGATTCCATCACGGTGGCTCCTGCGATGACACTCTCCGATACAGCATTCCAGTTGATGCGCAATACCGCCATCAATATGATGCGCGACCTGGGTAATTTTGCCGGAGGTTGTAATGTTCAGTTCGCACTGAACCCAGCCACGGAAGAGATTATCGCTATTGAGATCAACCCCCGCGTAAGTCGCTCCTCCGCTCTTGCTTCAAAAGCAACCGGATACCCAATTGCAAAAATTGCAGCCAAACTGGCCATCGGATATACACTGGATGAATTGGAAAACCAAATCACGAAAAGTACTTCCGCATACTTCGAGCCCGCATTGGATTATGTAATCGTGAAAATTCCCCGCTGGAATTTCGACAAATTCAAAGGGGCCAATGATACACTTGGATTGCAGATGAAGAGTGTGGGTGAAGTGATGGGTATCGGCCGGAGCTTTACGGAAGCCGTACAGAAAGCCTGCCAGAGCCTGGAAAATAATGCAGTCGGACTCGGCTACTATGGCAAGAGTCAGATGCATGCGGAAGAGTTAATTGAATATATTAAAACACCGAAATGGGATCGCATTTTCCGTATCAAAGATGCCCTGATGCTCGGTGTTAGTATCAACACCATCTCAAAAGCTACCAATGGTATTGATCGCTGGTTCCTCTATGAGATCCAGAAGATCGTTAACCTGGAAAAAGAAATCGCCAAATACAAACTGGCCACTCTTCCCATTGAGCTGCTTCGCGAAGCAAAACTCCATGGATTCAGCGACGAACAAATCTGCCGCATCATGCAGGATGGTCATGAAGATGATCTCTATACTAAACGTAAAGAAGCCGGTATCCGAAGGGTCTATAAAATGGTAGATACCTGTTCCGCGGAGTTTGAAGCAAAAACACCTTATTTCTATTCCACTTTTGAAGAAGGTGGCGAAAACGAAAGCAAGGTTACCGATAAGAAAAAGATTGTGGTACTCGGTTCTGGTCCCAATAGAATTGGACAGGGTATCGAATTTGATTACTGCTGTGTACACGGGTTACTGGCTATAAAGGAATCCGGTTACGAGGCCATCATGGTAAATTGTAACCCGGAAACCGTTTCAACTGATTTCGATATCGCAGACAAATTGTATTTCGAACCTGTTTTCTGGGAACATCTCTGGGAAATCATCGAACATGAGCAGCCCGAAGGCGTAATCGTTCAATTAGGCGGACAAACAGCACTCAAACTTGCACAAAGGTTGAATGAAAAAGGAATCCGCATCATTGGAACCTCTTTTGATAATATGGATATCGCTGAAGACCGCGGCCGCTTCAGCGATATGCTGAAAGAACTGGGTATTCCTTATCCGGATTATGGTACAGCATACGATGTGGATGAAGCAGTGGAAGTGGCCAATCGCGTTGGCTATCCTGTGCTGGTGCGCCCCTCTTATGTATTGGGCGGACAAAGAATGCGGATCGTAATCAACGACGAAGAAGTGGAAAAGGCAGTAGTTAGTCTGCTGAAACATATCCCCGGTAACAAGATCCTGATTGACCATTTCCTGGATCGCTGCCAGGAAGCGGAAGTGGATGCCATCTTTGACGGTGAGAATTTCCATGTAATGGGTGTAATGGAACATATTGAACCGGCAGGCATCCATTCGGGAGACTCCAATGCAGTGCTGCCAGCTTTCAACCTGACCCCGCTGGAGGTGACCACCATGGAATATTATTCGGAGAAAATTGCAAGAGCTTTAAATATCAAGGGACTGATCAATATTCAGTTCGCCATTAAGGATGGAAAAGTTTACGTGATTGAAGCGAACCCACGTGCTTCCCGTACTACCCCATTCATCGCGAAAGCCTATCAGATTCCTTACCTGAATATTGCTACAAAAGTGATGATAGGTGTGAACAAACTCACTGATTTCAAATTCGAGAAAAAACTGAAAGGATTTGCAATCAAGGAGCCCGTGTTCAGTTTCAACAAGTTTCCTGGCGTAAATAAAGAACTCGGTCCGGAAATGAAAAGTACCGGTGAAGCCATCCGTTTTGTAAAAGACCTCCGCGATCCCTATTTCCGGCAGTTGTACAAAGACCGCTCGATGTACCTCAGCAAATAAGATCCTTTACTCAATTTGTTCAATCCCCTGCGTCAACCCGGCCCAGGGGATTTTTCATTCCTTCATCCACCGGTCGGGTGGCACCCGACCGGTGAAGGGAAACTGCAATCTTGGCAGCAAATTTAAAACTGGAACGATGTTTGAACATTGTATGTGCAATTAATAACACCAAACACACATTATGCATTACCTCGAACAGCTGAACTGGCGTTATGCCACCAAGCGATACAATGGAGAACCCGTACCGGAAACAAAGCTTCAAAACATACTGGAAGCTATAAAATTGGCACCCAGTTCACTCGGACTTCAACCTTTTGAAGTGCTGGTAATTGAGGATCCTGAGCTGAGAGAAAAACTCGCACCTGCAGCCTACAACCAGCCTGCTATTACAGAAAGCGGCGCCCTGCTGGTTTTCACAGTCTGGAAGAACATTACTAATGACCAGGTGGACGCCTATATTAATCAAATGGCCCGGATTCGGCAGGTTCCCGTCGAATCACTTGACGGATTTAAAAACATGATCCTCGCCAATACGGAAGGCAAATCAGCTGCGGACCTATTTCAGTGGAACGCCCGTCAGGCCTATATCGCGCTAGGATATGCCACAGCGGCAGCCGCTCTAGAAAAAATTGACAGTACACCGATGGAAGGTTTTAATCCCGAAAAAGTAAATGAAATCCTGGGGCTGGATGAAAATGGCACCAGTGCCGTACTCCTCCTGGCGCTCGGTTTCCGGGATGAGGAAAAAGATCCTCTTGCCAAACTTCCCAAAGTAAGACGTGAAGTAAGTTTGAGGGAACTGTCATTCAACATGAACTAAACAGACAAGCAATCAGGGTTAAAAAACCCTTGCAGGGAAACCAGACGGGCACTAGTTTTCAGGGAGATCAACAGCTATGCAAAAAGATGCAGCTCCCTGGATGGCAGCCCCCTTTATCCGCCTGGTTTTACCCTTTATTGGTGGTATCGGGTTGGGAGACAATTTGCTGCCCCGCTGTATAGAGTTAAGTTCAGCGGCATCCATCGTTTTGCTCTTGAGCTGTTTTCTATTTCACCAACTCATGCAAAATCAGTTGCAGGCATTCAACCTTTTATTTGGTTGTTGCCTGCAATTTTTTTTAGTATCCCTGGGTTGGACCAGCCTGCTCCTTCATGATATCCGCCACTCCCCCAACTGGATCGGCCATCAGTTGAATCAGCAAATCCTGATAGTGGCTGAACCAGAAGCGCTTCCCTCATTAGGAGCCAAATCCGCCCGATTTACCATGCAGGTTAAATCAGTAATTACCAAAGACGGAATCAACCAGCAACGTAAAGGTCGATTCCTGTTATACCTTCCAAAGGATCAATCCGGATACCTGCAACCTGGTACAACTTATCTCCTCCCTGCCGACCGGTTAAAAACCCTGATACCCAACCGAAATCCGGGAAGTTTTGATTTCGCACTCTACAACCGGAAAAAAAACATCTTTCACCAGTTATACCTCGACAGTAGCCAGCTTGTTGAATTTCCAGCTACCTATGAAAACCGGTATCGCAAATGGTTAACGAGCGCACAACAAATAGCACTTGAAGCCATGGATTCCTCCATTCCGGTTCCACATAACCAACTGGCAAAAGCTCTGCTGATCGGTTATCGGGAAGAAGTGGACAGGGAACTGCTGGATACCTATTCGCAAACCGGGGTAGTACACGTTATAGCGGTATCTGGCATGCACCTGGGACTCATTTTCCTAATCCTTCAGCGAATCCTCGTATTCCCGGAAAGCAGATTTCCCATCACCAAATGGATAAAATTCCTCCTGGTGGTTGCATTTACCTGGTTTTTTGCGGCAGTGGCAGGGAGTGCCGGATCCATCATCCGTGCAGCTTCCATGTTTAGTTTCATACTCTTTGCCAAACTTCTCCGCAAACCGGTGAGTTCCTTGCAATCCATTTCCCTCACTGCTTTTACACTCCTGCTGATAGACCCCAATTGGCTTTGGGATGCCGGATTTTTGCTCTCCTTTGCAGCCCTCCTGAGCATTGTGCTGTATCAAAAAAGTTGGGTAAACCTGGTATCAGTTCAGAACCACTTCATGAAAGCTGTGTGGGAATTAAGTGCCGTAACGATCGCTGCCCAAATCCTGACCATTCCAATTTGCATCCTGTTATTTCACCAGCTACCAGTCTATTTCCTACCTGCCAACCTAATGGCTGTACCCTTATCCAGCATGGCACTTATTGGTACCCTGGCCATCTGGATGATAGCAGCCATTGGATTAACATTCCCCCTCCTGGGTACCCTTACGGGTTATCTGATTCATTGGATGAATCTTGGAATTGAGCAGATCAGTCGCTTACCAGGCGCCCTGATCCCTGATATCAACTGGACCTCTAGCCAGGTTATGCTCGCTTATTTTTTACTGGTAGTGCTGACAGGCTGGTTAAAATTCCGCAAGCCACGATTATTCATATTCTCCCTGATACTGCTCACAGGATTTCTAACACTCAGGCTTAGCCAGAAATGGAACCAGGCGAAACAGGAACTTTTACTGCTCCATCATCTGCCAGGCAAGTCCATCCTGACAGTTATAAGCGGAACAACAGCTCATTTTTACCTGAACCGATTCTCACCTCCAACGCATAAAACGCTGGATGACACCCGCAGACACCTTGGTATTAATACAAGTCACTTCGCTACTGCCAGCATAATAAACTTTGAAAACCAGCTACTCGCCCTGCCACGAAACAATAGAGAATTGGTTCAATACATTGAGCTGGACCCCGATTATCTCCTTCTTAACATGCAGATCAGTTCCATACAGGCTCTTTTGAATAGACCCGCAAAAAGAACGTTCCTGTTAATAGACGGATCAGTTCCCGAATCGCGGGCAGCCCAATGGTATACATTACTCACCAGGGCCGGGTACCGGGTCCATTCAACCTGGCAGGAAGGTGCATTTTGTCAATCCCTTTCAACCATTCCTCCCAATCCCATACCGGAAAAATGAATTCGAAACCGTAGCTTTGCGCCTTCTGTCGAAGTTTTGCTTGCCCATCTTTTAACTGATAATTCCTTGGTATGAACAAGAAGATCCAGTCTGCATTGATTTCCGTTTTTTACAAAGACGGTTTAGAGCCCCTAGTACAACTCCTGCACGAACAGGGAGTAACGATTTATTCAACCGGTGGCACCCAGCAATTCATTGAAAAACTGAATCTTCCCTGTGTTCCTGTGGAATCTGTTACTTCTTATCCTTCCATTTTAGGCGGACGTGTAAAAACCCTTCACCCTAAAGTATTCGGAGGTATTCTGGGCAGAAGAGCCAATGAGCAGGATCTGAGCGAAATGAAAGAATTTGAAATTCCGGAACTGGACCTCGTTATTGTAGATCTCTATCCCTTTGAAGAAACCGTAGCCAATACAAGTGATGAGCAGGCCATTATTGAAAAAATTGATGTCGGTGGTCCGTCTATGATCCGCGCGGCTGCGAAAAATCACAAGGATGTTGTGGTGATCGCTTCCAAACAGGATTACAGCTTATTGGAAAACATGTTAAGAGATCAGAACGGCAGTACCACACTCGAACAACGCAAACATTTTGCGGCAAAAGCATTTGAAGTGTGCGCGCATTATGATGTGGCAATCTCACAATACTTCACACCTAAACAGGATAATTATTTCCTGGCTTCCATACCTTCACCAAAAATCATGCGCTATGGTGAAAACCCGCATCAGCAGGGTATTTTCTATGGCCAACTGGATACACTTTTTACCCAGCTCAATGGTAAAGAACTCTCCTATAACAACCTGGTTGACGTAGATGCCGCAGTACAACTGATCCGTGAGTTTGATGCTAACGTTAATGCACAACCGGAGTATACGTTTGCCATCATCAAACATACCAATGTATGCGGTATCGCTGCAAGAGCATCTGTTAAGCAGGCATGGGATGCAGCACTGGCAGGAGACCCGGAAAGCGCTTTTGGCGGTGTACTTGTATGCAATGGTACGATCGACAGTTCAACTGCAAATGCCATCAATGAAATTTTCTTTGAAGTTTTAATTGCTCCACAATTTGAACCTGCTGCTTTAGATATACTGAAATCCAAGAAAAACAGAATTCTCCTGCAGCAAAAAAAATCCGTGAGCGGTTCCCACCAATACAAATCCATGCTGAACGGAGTACTGGTTCAACAGCATGATGAAGGCAATTATGAAAAATGGGAAGAAGCCGGTGGTCGCACTACTACCGACGCTGAAAGAGCGGATCTTGAATTTGCCAACCTCGTTTGCAAACACCTGAAGAGCAATGCTATTGCCCTTGTGAAAAACAAGCAACTGATTGGTAAAGGATGCGGCCAAACCAGCCGGATTGATGCGCTGCGTCAGGCTATTGAAAAATCAAAACAATTTGCTTTCGATTTGAAAGGTGCAGTGCTGGCAAGTGATGCATTTTTTCCGTTCAACGATTGCGTTCAGATGGGTCATGAAGCCGGTATAGAGGCATTCATTCAGCCGGGTGGATCCATCCGTGATAAAGACTCTGTAGAGTATTGCCAGCAACACCAGCTCGCACTGGTGATGACAGGCATGCGTCATTTCAAACATTAAACGAAAAGCGAGGACTGTTTGGCAAAGCTGCTGGCCTCCATGAATCCACTAAGCCTTCGCAAAAGAGGGACACATGCCAAAGCATTATTAGCGCTGGCTGCCGTTAGCTTTTTATGGGGTACTACCTGGGTTGGCTCCAAAGCAGGTGTAAAATACATGCCTGCACTACAACTAGCCAGCATTCGTCAAATGCTTGGGGGTGCCCTGTACATCGGATTCTTTATGGCCAAGGGCCGCGCTTTCCCCAGGGGGAAAGAATGGTGGCCCATCCTGACTTTGAGTTTTCTAAATTTCTTCCTCAGCAACAGTTTCTCCACCTGGGGAGTTAAATACATTTCCAGCGGGTTAGGCGCCATCATCGGAGCAGTATTCCCGCTCTGGCTGGTTGTTATTGCGCTGATCGCGGGAAACTCAAAGCTGACGACCAAATCGATCATTGGTTTTCTGCTTGGATTTGCAGGCATCTGCATCATCTTTTATGATCACCTGGCAGATTTTTTAAACCCTGAATTCAGGTTTGGCATTTTTCTATCGGTAATGGGTACACTAAGCTGGGCCTTTGCAACACTTTATACAAAAAAACAAGTACTGGGTTTCAATCCTTATTTCTCCATCGGTTTGCAGATGATGATTTCAGGTATCGCCCTGTTTGGTGTAACCCGCATCACGGGCGAACATATTCCTATAACCGAAATACCGATGCCCTCCTGGATAGCGATCCTTTATCTCGCGGTAGCAGGTTCTGTCCTGGCGTTTATGGCTTATCTATACGCTTTACAGCACCTGCCTACAGAGCAGGTTTCTATTTACGCATATATCAATCCGATAGTTGCCCTTTTACTTGGCACCTGGTTGTTTGATGAAAAACTCAACGCCTATATTCTGATTGGCGGAGTAGTTGCATTGATTGGAGTATACCTGGTAAACGAAGCCTTCCGGAAAAAACAAATTGTCTCCGATCAACCAACCGCATCCCAATAAGCGTCCTCTTTCATAAAGATTTCGTACAGGTCGCGCCAGCCGGCATATTTTGGATCGGATCCCAAATAGTTATTATGCCAGATCGTAATGAAAATTCCCTGTACCTTTTTTACCGCCACATAATACTTCATGAGCTCAGTATATGCCTGCTGTGGAGTCAGCTTTTGCTCAAAAAATGCATTGACCTCCATAAAACAGAAGGGATACAAACGAAGTGCTGTTGCTGAATTGGTCTCAAGGTTAAACCAGTAGAAGGAGGATGCAACGGAAGCCCTGAAACCATTGATTGTTCCATAACCCATGGAATAATCTTTTTGTATTCCTGAGTCCAGCAGGCGTTGGTAACCACCGGGCAATGTGAACTTGATAAAATGCTGGCGGCTTTTTTCAATTGGTATGTCGGAAACTGCCTCCAGCCATTCTTTCTCCTCCCGCAAAATGGTGTTGCCATCTTCCACACTGCTCTGCCAGGAAGGATGTAAACCGATTTTGTAAACGGATGCATAATAATTGATCAAGTCCTGGAAAGGCTTATAAGAAGTTGAAATATTCTTGTCCAGTCCCACCTGTTTTTGCGCCACCAGGAAAAAATAAATTGGTTTAACCCGGCAATACAAATGAAGGGCATCGAGCCATTCATAGGCATCAAAAGGATCTTTCATTTTTCCTCTTAAAACCTTCCAACGTTCAATTGCTTGTTTAAAATCTCCATGTAAAAAAGAACGTGCTGTACCTCCGATATTGCGTAGCCATCCTTTACCCCGATAGCTATACAGCATATCGATGTCGTAGGTGGGAACAAAACGATAACTTCTGCGTTTAAAAACTGCCGTCGGAAAGATGGCTGATAGTTCTTCTCGCCAGGCCATCAGCCATTCATTGATCAATGGGCGATCCAGGAATCCTTCCCTGAATGCAAGTGAAGCCTTATGAGAAAATCGGCCGAATTCATCTTTTTCATGCGGCAGGTATTCTTCATATCGTGAGAGCAAATAAAAGATGGCTGCAAAAAGATCAAAACTCAAACCGGTATGTTGTCTGAAAAAGAAAACCGGCAGATTTTTCCATCGTCCCATCTTTATATCCTGCACCGCAATGCCTGTTTCACGAAGCAGCGAATGTGGACGAATCGTATGATATACGCCTTCAAAATCCTGTTCACTGTAATTGATCCGAACTCCTTCAAAATGCAGAAAGGTATTAATGTCCTGGCAGATCACAGCCTTGTCCATCAGCATTTCCTCACTGATAAAATCCAGCACATAGGCGAGTCGGGGGGAAGGGTCAGGGCAATATACCAGCATATCAGTTAGCGGGGTGTTTATCGCGCCAGAGCTGGTTGAAGGATTTCTCCGGGAAATGCAGATCAGCCCTGTGTGTATTCCAGCCCTTCACCATCTTGTTAACGACCCAGTCTTTCATGCCTGCTTTACCTTTATTCATCCATTTCCGCTGTAGCATGGCAATTTTCCATCCCTTCCAGGCTATTCGTTCTACAAAGGGACTATACCCTTCCCGAACTGCTTCCGCCCTGTTTTCCAGGAGCAGTTCATGCAGATTAATCTTTACAGAACAAACTTCCGTGCAATTGCCACAAAGAGAGGATGCATGGCTCAGGTGTTTCCATTCGTTCAGGTCGCGCAAATGTGGTGTGATCACGCTTCCAATAGGACCACTATAGGTGGTGCTATAGGTATGTCCGCCAACATTTTTGTAAACAGGACAAGCATTCAGACAGGCGCCGCAACGAATGCAATACAAACTCTCACGGGTTTTGGGATTGGCAAGCAGATTCGTGCGCCCATTATCCAGCAGAATAACGATCATTTCCTTAGGACCATCGGTTTCGCCTGGTTGCCTTGGACCACTGATGATACTGTTATAAACCGTCAGCCACTGACCGGTTCCATAGGTTGCGAGCAATGGCCAGAAAAGTCCCAGATCCTGCATAGAGGGGATCATTTTTTCAATTCCCACTACCACAATATGGGTGGAAGGCCAGGCACAACTCAGGCGGGCATTCCCTTCGTTTTCCGTAACCGCCACGCCTCCAATATCACTGATCAGAAAATTCGCACCGGTTACACCCACTTCGGCCTGTATGTATTTTTCTCTCAGTCTTGCTCTTGCTTCAAGCGTCAATTGTTCCGGATTCAGCTTTGGATCGGTTCCCAGTTTTTCGGCAAATAATTTGGCTACATCTTCCTTGCTTTTATGCATGGCCGGAGTAACGATATGATAGGGAGATTCTCCATCCAGTTGCTGTATATATTCTCCCAGGTCGGTTTCAACACTTTCGATATGATGTTTCTCCAGGAACTCGTTTAACCGTATCTCTTCCGTAACCATGCTCTTGCTTTTGACAAGGGTTTTACAGCCCTTATCCCGGCAGATTTCAAGAATGGCTTCTCTGGCCTGGTCGGCAGTTTCCGCCCAAATCACTTTTCCACCCCGGGCAGTAAAATTGGCCTCAAAATTTTCGAGTTGCTGATCCAGGGTTTCGATAGCCCTCCATTTGATATTCTTGGCTCTTTCGCGAGCCAGTTCCAGATCACTGAATTGCTGTTTACCCAGGGGCACAACGGAATTGTACCGTCCGATATTAAAATTGATTTTACGGCGGTGGTCAAGATCCGCCGCCTTAATCGTGCTTTTAGCCAGGAAACCTGATTTATAGTCTGTACTCATCCTGCCTGGTTTTTACCGTGATACTGATGATAATAAGCATCCAGCCCCTCATAATATTCCTGCCCGTATTTGCGAATCAGGGCCTCTTTGAGGAACTGATAAACCGGAACTTTCAGTTTCTTACCCAGTACACAGGCCGGTGCGCACAGGACTTCCCGTGGTTCATAATTCAGCATATCGTACTCCTTGCCGGATTTGATCCTGATCGGGAAAAGGTGACAACTGATGGGCTTTTTCCAGCTAATCCGGCCATCATTAAAAGCCTGTTCAAATGCACATTTCAAAATGCCTTTTTCGTCGTGGTACCCATAGGCGCAGATGCCACCATTAACAGCTGGGGTAACCCACCCGAATTCTTTATCATACTGGTAACGGCCAACCCGCTCAATTTCACGTAATCCATCCGGTGCGAGGTATGGCTTTACGGTTTCAAATACCTCATTAATGATATCCAATTCATCCGTTTCAAGCGGTGCACCGGTATCCCCATCCTCGCAACAGCCCCCTTTACATTTGTTGAGATCGCATACAAACTGTTCTTCCAACACCTCATCACTAACCAGGGTATGTTCTATAACGATCATGCAGTGTATTTTGACAAAGTTAATTCTTCGAAAAATTAATAGTACCTTTTTTTAATAAATCAGCCAACATGAAACCGGTACTGCTATTACTATCAATGCTATTGCAGACAATACTGCTGGCACAAACACCGCCTGCCAGCAAAACCAACAGTTTTGTTCCGGCAGCAGCCAACCGTATTGATCAGCTTATTCAACAATATGTCGATAATCAATGGATTGCTGGTGCTACTGCCATTGTTATGAAAGAGGGTCAAATTGTATACCATAAAGCATTTGGCAGCAGTAATATCTCAACCAAAGAGAAAATGCGGACCGATCACATCTTCCGGATTGCATCTCAAACCAAGGCAATAACCAGTACGGCCGTGATGATTTTACTCGAAGAGGGCAAGCTGTTACTGGATGAGCCGGTTGAAAAATACATTCCGGCTTTCTCCAAAGTTGCCGTCCTGGATAAATTTAATAATGCAGATTCCAGTTTTACTACCAAACCGGTTAAAACGAAGATTACGATCCGGCACCTGCTCACCCATACTTCCGGTATCGGTTATGCGCAGATTGGATCAGAAACCTATAATGCAATGGCAGCCAAAGCGGGTGTATTTGGTCAGATCGGTGTGCCTTTTCATTCGTTGGAGGAACAGGTAAATAAAATTGCAGCCATTCCGCTTGAACATCAGCCGGGAGAAAAATGGACTTACGGTTTGAATACAGATGTACTGGGCAGGCTCGTTGAAGTAGTAAGCAAACAATCTCTGGCAGATTTTTTTCGTACCCGGATTTTTGAACCCCTGGGCATGAAAGATACCTGGTTCTATCTTCCATCCGATAAACAGAAACGATTAGTGGCATTACATGGTGAAGACTCACTTAAAAAAGTTACCACCATGAAAGAGGAACTGGATGTCAATGGCACCAGCCTGCTTGTCAATTACCCGAATGTACAGGGCAAATTATATTCAGGTGGAGGCGGACTGGTATCTACCGCTTATGATTATGCGCTTTTTATGCAGATGATGCTGAATAAGGGAAGCCTGAACGGGAAACGAATTCTTAGTCCGAATTCCGTAAAACTAATGACCACCAACCAGATTGGGCATCTAAAATCGGGTTATAATTCATTCGGACTTGGTTTCGGAATTACTTCGTCGAAGGAGTCATTAAAGCTTGGAGTATCCGAAGGCAGCTTCGACTGGGGTGGCGCATTCAGTTCAACTTACTGGATTGATCCGGAACAAAAAATAGTTGCACAGTTATTTATCAACCAGTGGCCAAATAGTCATGGTGAGATTCATGAAAAATTCAAAGTATTGGTCTATAGTGCACTTGATTAATTTTTCCAGCGAAGGGTATTGATCAGATGTTTCAGGTCTTCTCTGAGAAAATTATTGATGGGCCGAAGTGAATCCTCATTGGGAGCCGCATCAAAATACAGAGCTCCCCGCAGGAAATGACGGCTGCTGTCAGTAAGCAAAAATTGGTTTGCAGTTGCCGTATTTCCGCCAATGCGAAAATAAATACCACTTATTCCACCCTGCGATACAAAAGCACTGTCTTCAATTGAACTGGCCTTATAGGAATGTTTATAGGAGAGCGTGTACGAATCGTTCAGCAACTTATCGAATGTATTAACTCCGAAAGAATCAACATATTCCCCTGATTTGTTTTGTACTTTGTACCTGGCTTTCCCTCCTATCTGGTTATAACTGATATAAATTCTTCCATTTAATGATGGAATATCAATGTTGATCCAATAAGGGTTTTCAGGCTGCTCATCAAAATAAGTGCTATCCTGCACAATAGTTGCATATTTCGGGTATTCGAAACTGTATGGGAAACCGGGTCTTTCAAAAACCTGGTATTCATGTTCCGGAAGGGCGATTTTAAAATATCCGCGTGGCTTGGGTGTAAAAGGACTGTTGCAGGCAGAGATCAGCTGAAAACCAATCAGAACCAGCATAAATGAAAGATAGGCAGTAGTCTTACCGGAGAAGCGTTTGAATAAAATCATACAAATAGTTAAACGGGGCGGATCGTTATTTTCACTTTTTTAATTCTGTTGCGATCCAGTTCCAAGACGGCCAACTGAAAATCACCTACTTCAATTACTTCATTTTCTGCGGGAATCTTTCCTGCAACTTCCAGTATGAGTCCGGCCAGCGAATCACTTTCGCCTTTCACTGTATCAAAAGTAGAAGTAGGAAGATCCATAATTTTACAAACATCATAAATCATGGTTCTGCCATCGAAGAGGTAATTGTTCTCATCGAGTTTACGGTTGATACTTTCTTCATCATCAAATTCATCCCTTATATCACCAATTACTTCTTCCATAATATCTTCCAGGGTCACGATGCCGCTGGTTCCTCCAAATTCATCAACTACAACGGCAAAATGTGTTTTGCGATTGCGGAAATCCTGAAGGAGGTCTTCAATCAGCTTCTGTTCATGAACGAAGTAGGGTTGTCTGAGCAGGGAATGCCAGTTGAAAGAATCACTTTCTTTGAGATAAGGAAGCAAGTCTTTGGAATGAAGAATTCCTACAACTTCATCCAGGTTGTTCCGGTAAACGGGAATTCTGGAATAATGAAGTGCCTCAACCTGTTTCAATACATCTGTAAATGTCGTGTTGAAATTAACACCGCTCACATCCAGACGGGTTCTCATAATCTGCTTTACCGTAATGTTGCCAAATTTGGCAATACCCCTCATGATATTTTTTTCCTCCTCCGAAGCAAGGGAATCATCTTCCAGTTCTTCGAAATGATTGGCTGCATCTTCAGAGCGCAATGATTTTTCAACACCCTCCGACATGCCAACCAGCCACCGGCTTACCCGGTTAAAAAGCAGGTATACAATTTCCACCAGGAAGGAAGCATCCCGGGCGAAGCGAAGATTATTTTGAGAAGCGTACACTTTTGGAAGTACTTCTCCAAACAGGATCAGAAAAAAAGTAACTATGATAATTTTCAATAACAGTTCAAAGAACCAGAAACTGTTCTGAATTGGCATGAGCTCATTGATCAGGAAATTGGAAAGAATGATAATGGCTATGTTTACAAAAGTATTTCCAATCCGCATCGAACCGAGCAGGATCTTGGGTTCTTCAAGCAGGTTCACGATTCGCTTCCAGGCAGTTCCCTGCTTGGTCTTAAGCATATTGATATCCCGGCTGGTCAGGCTGAAAAAAGCAACCATCGATCCCGAAATGAAATAAGAAACGACCAATAAAGCCAGAATCATGATCACCATTACAGTCGTTCCCTGTACATTAGAAGCAAGGAACAGGAGGCTCAGCATGGTATTTGAGAAGGGATCAACTGAAACGTAGTCCAAAGCAGTGGGTTTTGTTTACAATAGAAGCAAAATTGCACTATTTTCTCCAATCAAAAAGGAAGATCCGGATTGGATTCAGGAGGTGCATCTTCGCCTGTAATCCCATCTAATCCTTCTCCGTGCAGTCCGTTAAAGGATTGTCCATGCACATCGTTTCTTTTATCGAGCATGATGAGGTTATCACCCACTACCTCTGTTGCGAATTTTTTATTGCCTTCTTTGTCCTCCCAGCTGCGGGTCCTCAAACAGCCTTCAATATAAACCAGGCTGCCCTTGTGCAGGTATTTTTGTGCAAGTTCAGCGAGGCCACGCCATAAAACAACCGTATGCCATTCTGTTTGAGAAATCAGTTTGCCGGTGCGATCTTTGTAGGTTTCAGTAGTAGCGAGAGAGAATTTTGCTACGGCGATATTTCCTTCCAGGAACTGTACATCCGGATCCTTGCCCAGGTTTCCGATCAGCATCACTCTGTTTACACCTCTCATATGCTTTCATTTGTGTTTAAAATCGTCTATCCCTGTTTGTACTCTCTAAAATTAATTTTTTTTCGCAGGAATTCCTTGTTTTTGAGACATTAATGCAGTTTTAACGTCATCGCTTCACCGGTCGGGTGGCACCCGACCGGTAAGCATCCGCCTTTGGCGAAAAGGCAGTAATCAGAGCCTGGGTGAAAAAGCGGTTATAAAGCGGGGGAAAGCCAGTTTGGACAGGGCATCTGGAGAAAGTAATTGATATCCGGTTTCAATTGAGAGCGGTATGGTAAGTTCGGCGGTGATGAAGCGTCCGATAATGGTTTGATGAGACAATTGTTGCCGCACTTCCTCTCCTACACTCAGCTGTTTGAGTTTGGCAGTTCCCAGGTATTTTTTCAACAGACTCCGGTAAATGGAAGGATCCGTCGCAAGCGGTTCAGCTTGTTCTATAAGCACCCATTCATGCAGGTCCTGCCAGATATCGCCTCCCCCTCTTTGCCTTACATAATACTGATTGTTCCATTTTAGCAGGAAGTAATAAAAATAGCGCGTTCTTTTTTTGATTGATTTTTCCTTCACTGGCAGATCTCCCACTACACCCAACCGATATGCTTCACAATCAGCTTGCTGCACACAAGTAGCGCAAAGTGGTGCCTGGGGTTTACATATAACGGCACCGAAGTCCATTATCGCCTGGTTATAGGCTCCGGGTTGATCGGTTGGCAACAGCGCCTGGGCAAGTTGTGCATAGAGTTTTTTACCAGTCAAACTGTCGATTGGTGTATTGATTCCGAAATACCTCGAAAGCACTCTGAACACATTTCCATCCAGTACGGCACGGGGCTCACCAAATGCAAAGGAAGCGATGGCTGCAGCCGTGTATGGACCTACCCCCTTCAACTTTAATAATCCTTCATAATCAGGCGGAAAATGGCCTTTATTTTCAAAAGCTACCCAACGGGCAGTAGCCAAAAGGTTTCGACAACGACTGTAATAGCCGAGTCCCTCCCAGTATTTAAACACTTCAGCATCCTGAGCCATTGCCAGGTCCTGGACCTTTGGAAATCTGCTTATGAATTTTTCATAATATGCAAGTCCCTGTTCTACACGTGTTTGCTGAAGAATTATTTCGCTCAACCATATTTTATAGGGGTCGGTTTCACCCTTCCAGGGCATCTGGCGGGAGTTGCTGAACTGGTTCCAGCTGAGCAGGTTTTTGGTAAACTCGGGCAGGTTCATCAGAATGTTGGAAAAATATTTCAATTTAATTCAAAATCAATAAATTGCATAAGAGTTGCACGGATTAGAAGTTTATTTTATATTAACAAAACAAAACCGCATTGTTGTGGAATCCGGGTTAACTGGCCAGCATTCCGCCACTTGACAAAAGATTCAAAACAGGTGAATTATGAGAAAGGCCGACCTCATCAATCAAATTGCAGAAAAAACCGGCATCCCAAAAGTGGATGTGCTGGTAACCCTGGAAGCAATGTTCAAAGAGGTGAAGGATGTGTTATCGCAGGGAGAGAACATTTACATCCGGGGTTTTGGCAGCTTTATTACCAAAAAGCGAGCAGCCAAAATCGGGCGTAACATCAAAAAGAATGTTGCCGTTGAGATTCCCGAACATTTTATTCCCGCCTTTAAACCTGCCAAGGAATTTGTGCAGGAAGTAAAAAAACTCAAAACAGTTAAGGAAGGGCAACCAAACCCCGACGAAGAAATGTAATTTTGCTGCCTTAAATGTAGGATTTGAAAAAGCAGCAATTTTTAGTAGTAGGAGGCGGTGTTCTTCTGCTACTGGTAGTTTTTTTCTTTGGCAAGACGACCCCGCCTGTAAAAGCAAAGGCTGGGGCAACTGTTTCTGCACCTTCTGAAACATTTGATATTCAGTCTGTTATCAAAGGAGCTACGGCCAAACTCAGTGAATCGCAGCAAACTTATGTAAATGGGTTAAGCGAAGCCGTGGTTCGGGGAGATGTAAAAGAGCAAAAAATCAAGAATTATCAGCAGCTGGCGAGGTTCTGGAGTGACTCTGCCAGGGCCTTTATTCCATTCGCCTTTTATACCTCGGAAGCTGCCAAGTTGGAAAATTCTGAAAAAAGTCTCACCTTTGCAGCCCGAATCTTGTTGGATAACCTCCGCGCTGTGGAGGATCCGGGATTAAAATCCTGGCTTGCCGGCGAGTCGAAAGAGTTATTTGAAAAAGCAATTGCGTTGAATCCTTCCAATGATTCACTGCAGGTGGGATTGGGAAGCACTTATATTTTCGGAGCTTCCGCAGAAAATCCCCAGGCGGTGATGCAGGGCATCCAGAAAATTCTGGAAGTAAGCAGGAAAGATTCCACCAATATGTATGCGCAGAAGATGTTGGGAATCGGAGGAATTGTATCGGGGCAATACGACAAAGCCGTTGAACGCCTGGAGAAAGTTGCCTTATCTGAACCTCATAATCTGGAAGTGTTGCTGATGCTGGCAGAAGGATACGAACGGAAAGGCGATAAAGCGAAAGCGATTGAATGGTATGAGCACGCTGCCGAACATATCGAGAATCCGGTATTAAAAGCGGAGCTGGAGAAGCGTATCAAACAACTGAAGTGATTTGAATTGTTAACATTGTAAATAGTACTGAAGATGCCTTGTGGTAAAAAAAGAAAGCGTCATAAGATTGCGACGCACAAGCGGAAAAAAAGATTGAGAAAGAATCGTCATAAGAAGAAGAAATAATTTTCCTTCTTTCAACGCCTTTATATAAAGCCGGAATGAATTATCTTATTCCGGCTTTATTCCCTTTCAGCTGTTCGTTTAACGTGGTTGTAGGTGATTATTGCAAAAAACTAAAAACCATCGTTCCTATCAAACACAGCTGAGTTCCTTTTGGTGAGATTGGACTGATGTTAAAAGATTACTCGCTTGAACAAGGAATTAATTATTAACTCAGCGCCTCAGGGTGTTGAGATAGCTCTCCTGGAAGACAAAAAGCTGGTCGAACTGCATAATGAAAAAGCAGATGCCAGTTTTGCTGTCGGGGATTTATATTTAGGGAAGGTACGCAAACTGATACCTGGCTTGAACGCTGCATTTGTGGATGTAGGGTTCGAAAAGGATGCTTTTTTGCATTATACCGATCTGAGTCCCTATGCCAAGTCGCTCCTCAAATTCACACAGCAATCCATTGTTGATAATTCCGGCAGCTTTGACTTCGGTAAGTTTGAGGTCGAAGCTGAAATCGTAAAAACCGGTAAGATCAATGAGGTATTGGGTGGCAAGCCTAATATCCTGGTGCAGATTCTGAAAGAACCAATTGCAGCCAAAGGGCCGCGTCTGAGCTGTGAAATATCGCTACCCGGTCGATTCGTGGTTATTACCCCCTTTAATGATGTTGTGGCTGTTTCCCGTAAGATTCATTCTGCGGATGAACGTAAGCGCCTGCAAAAAATCATTGAAGCGATCAAGCCCAAGAATTTTGGGGTAATCGTAAGAACCGCAGCGGAAGGTAAAAACACAGCTGAGCTGCATGAGGATTTACTGGCACTGGTAGAAACCTGGAAAACGATTCAGCAGAACTTAAAAGGGGCAGTTGCTCCTGCCAAAATCCTCAGTGAGCAAACCAAGACCACCAGTATGTTGCGGGATCTGCTCAATGAAGATTTCAACCGTATCGTAGTGAACGACCGGAATCTCTATAACGATACCAAAACCTATATCCAGCGTATTGCTCCCGATAAGGCAGATATCGTTTCGTTTTATCACAATGGCTCTCCCATATTTGATCAGTATGGCGTTACCAAGCAGGTAAAAGCAGCATTTGGCAAGACTGTTAACCTGCCTAGTGGTGCTTACCTGATTATTGAACATACGGAAGCCCTGCATGTCATTGACGTGAACAGTGGCTACAAAAGTGTGAGCAATAACCAGGAGCAGAATGCCCTGGAAACGAATATGGAAGCTGCTGAGGAAATCGCCCGTCAGTTACGTTTGCGCGATCTGGGTGGTATTATCGTAGTAGACTTCATCGACATGAAGCTACCCGAGAATAAAAAGAAGCTGATGGACGCGATGGAGGCTATGATGAAGCCCGACCGTGCCAAACATGCCGTCTTACCGATCTCCAAATTCGGTTTGATGCAAATCACGCGTCAGCGGATGAAACCGGAGCTGAACATCAATACAATGGAGGTTTGTCCCAGTTGTAATGGTACAGGTAAAATATCCTCTTCACTGGTTCTCGAAGATGAAATCGAAAAGAACCTGAATTATCTGATTACACATAAGCATTCCAACCTGACCCTTGTGGTGCATCCCATTATGTATGCTTACCTCACCAAGGGCTGGATCTTCAGCAAATTCTGGAAATGGAAGCGTCGTTTCAAACAAAACATCAAATTACAGGCTAATACCAACTATCACCTCACTGAGTTTCACTTTTACGATGACCATGAGGAAGAGATAAAGTTGTAAATGATTTAAAACTTTAATTAAATATAAAAGCCGGACCAAAAGATCCGGCTTTTACATTATTGACGAGAGCTATTAATTAATCGTATGCCTCGTTTTGAACCAGGTTGCTGTTAACATCGATCTCCCTTTGAGGAATTGGAAGGATCAGTAATTCAGAATTCCAGGCATTACCTGACCAATTACTACGGGTTCTTTTAGCATCAGAAAGCGCCTGACCTTCAAATGCAAGCTCCAGGAATCTTTCATTCAGAATGTTTTGCAGCGTAACAGCTGGAAGTGGATCCAAACCTGCGCGATCACGAATCAGGTTTACATCATCAAGCGGTGCATCACCTACGCTGGTTCCCAGGCGAAGATTTGCTTCTGCACGAGTCAGATACATTTCAGCAAGGCGCACTACCGGTACGTTACCAAAAATATCCAGATGCTTTTGGGTATAGAAGTTAGCTCCAACCTGAGCAAAAAACTCACCCCTAACATCACCTTCTTCATACTTGTTTATATGAGCACCAAGGATTTTGCAATCACCCCTGCCACCTGTTCCAGGCACACCAATACTGATACCAAAATAGGTATTCATACTGTTGCCACCATCCTGTTGAGTTACTGTCATAGAAAAAATATACTCCGCCGGATTAGCACCTCCGTTATTCATGTATAAATACCAGAGATTTTCAAAATTTCCTTCCAGGCTATATTCTCCACTGGTAATCACTCTGTTTGCAGCATCACGGGCAGCAGCATAATCACCCTGCATCAGTGCAATTCTTGAAAGCATGGCTGCAGCAGCACCCTTACTTGCATATATAGTATTGCTTGTTGGCAATAGCGACTCAGCACGGGTAAGATCCTCAATCACTTTTGCATATACTTGAGCGACACTGTTACGTGATACATAATCGGATTCAGAGATTCCGGCAGTTGGTGTAAGTATCAAAGGAACTCCGGGATTAGCGTTATTATCTCCATCACCCCAGGTTTTGGCAAACAGCTTCACTAATTCAAAATACAAAGCGCTTCTGATAAAAAGAGCTTCCCCTTCAATGCGATCACGTTCTTCAGGTGAAGAAGTAACCTTATCGAGAGCAGACAACACGTTGTTTACCCTGTTAATGGTATTATAAGCCTGGATCCAGGTATCACGCGCAAATGTATTTTGAGTAGTAATTTCCAGGGCGTGTATATCAGCCAGACCGGCAAATGTTCCTGTAAACAGAATATTATCAGTATTACCTAATAATTCGTTTACAACCTGGATATCACCACCGTACAACCTAACTGATTGCAACCCATCATACGCACCAATAAGGGTCACTTTTACATCACCCTCGGTTAATAGCGCGTTCTCCTGGGAAATACTCTGGGTCGGACTCAGATCTAGCTTTTTCTCACAGGCAGTTAAGAAGAAAACTGCCAGAAATATATTTATGATTCTTCGCATGTTCATCTAATTAAAGGTTTTAACTACAATTACAGTCCAACATTGATACCAAAGAGAATTGTTCTTGGCTGAGGAGCTGTATAGAAATCGTTTCCTTTTGCAATGTTGGAATCGAAATCATCCGCATTTACTTCAGGATCCCAATAAGGATAGTTTGTTATTGTCCAGAGGTTCTGACCACTAACATACACACGCAATTTGGACAATTTCAGTCTTTTTACAACCGAAGTTGGCAGATTGTATCCCAATGTGAGGTTTCTAAGACGAATGAAATCACCATCTACTATATAGCGGCTGCTGATTTGTGCACCGTTGTTCCGGTACAAACGGGCCTGGGGAATATCAGTGATCTGACCAGGAGTAGTCCAGGCAGCCAGCTGATCACGTGTCTGGTTATCTTCGAAACGGAAGTTTGCAGAAGAATAACGACCCATTCCATAAATATTGATCTGGTTTCCAGTAACACCATTAAAGAATACAGAAAGATCAAAACCTTTGTAGGAGAAGTTATTGGTAAATCCAAACACCCAATCAGGGTTCGGGTCTCCAGTAACTACACGCTGAGCTGAATTGTATCCAGCAGCATTAACGGTAGATTTATCCAATTGACCGTTGTTGTTGGTATTGCGATAGAATAAGGCGTCACCATTCTGAGGATCAACACCAGCATATTCAACTGTGTAGAAAACACCTACTGGCTGACCTTCCATTACACGGTTCATACTACCAACCCCACCTTCAATTACCTGGCCATTCAAATCCACCACTTTACCACGGTTTCTTGCCATGTTAAGACTGGTAGACCATTTGAAAGCTCCAACAAGGTTCTGAGTGTTTAATACGATTTCAATACCCTTATTTTCCAGTTTACCTACGTTCTGTACCTGGGAGGTAAATCCACTGGTAGCAGGTACGTTTACGTTCAGCAGAAGGCCTGAAGTATTTTTTACATAGTAATCAAGTTCACCACTGATCCTGTTGTTGAAGAAACCGAAGTCAAGGCCAATATCAAACTGTTTGGTTGTTTCCCATTTGAGGTTGGGGTTAGCAATTTGTGAAGGACGCTGACCAGCAGCTCCTGCATAACCTGCATCACCGATATACAGTCCCAATTGAGGGAAATTTCCAATTTCCGCGTTACCCACAATACCATAGCTTGCTCTCAGTTTCAGGAATGAAAGCACATCGCTTTTGCTTAGGAAGTTTTCTTCAGAAAGAATCCAGCCTACTGAAGCAGCCGGGAAATAACCATTTCTGGAATTTCTACCAAAACGGGAAGATGCATCTCTTCTCAAGCTGAGTGACAATAAATACTTGTCATCATATTTGTAGTTCACCCTTGCAAAATAAGAGAGGAAGGAGAACTCGGTTTGAGAAGAACTACCGTCCGACTTGGTTGCAGCACTAGCTATCTTCTGATAAGCATTGGATGGGAAATCGCGACCTTCAACATAACTGTAGTTAGCACGTGATTTCTGGAATTGCATACCCAAAACTGCTTCAACATTACTCTTTCCTATTTCTTTGTTAAACGTAAAATAGTTGTTCGTGTTATAGTTGAAAACAAATGCTGAACGATACTCACCCACACCATTTGGTGCAGAAGTGTTCCTGTTGTTTTCCTTACCCCAGTATCCTTCTTCCTGTTGTGCAAGCAGGTCAAGACCAAATTCAGAACGGAAATTTAAACCCGGTAAAATCTTCGCCTGAGCATAGGCGTTAGAGAAGTTACGGTAACTCTGCTGAACATACCTTGCATATTCAATAGAAATGAAAGGGTTGAAATAAAGTGTCCTGAATTCGTCACCTGGAGGTGTGCCAGTCAATAAACCAGTTTCAGGATCTGTGAATGGAGTGATATTGGGGAGAGCAGATGCCTGAACAGGATTTGAGAACGCATTGTCACCAGGCAAACGGCGGGTGGTGGTCCTTGACAAACTGCTTGTGAAACCAACATTTAACCAGTTGGTGGCAGCATGATCAACAGTCAGTCTTCCTGCCAATCTTTTCAGGTTGTTACCAACGATGGTACCAATCTGATCCATATACTGTAATGAGGCGAAGAATTTGGTTTTATCATTACCGCCATTCATCTGGATATCTGCCTGGTTGTAATTTCCTTTCTGGAAAGCTTTATCCTGCCAGTCATAGTTGGCAGTTGATGTTTCAGACCACTGACCAAAACTATAATAGTCAAGAAAGCTTCTGGCATAAGAAGTCCAGCTATCCGGATCATTCGGATCTATTCCACCTTCGTTATCTCTGTAACCAGCAGCCTGGAAAAACATTTGTGCATATTCCTGGGCACTCAGGAATGGAACCCGGCGGGTTGCTTCAGCTACCCCTGTCTGGAAATTGGCAGAAATTGAAGTCTTGCCTGTTTTACCACGCTTGGTAGTAATTAGAACCACTCCATTGGCAGCACGGGATCCGTAGATCGCACCGGCAGCAGCATCCTTCAACACTTCCATTGACTCAATATCATTAGGGTTCAAATCGATCAGTGGGTTCATGGCTCCACCATAAGAACTCTGATCATCCGAAGTAATGGGAACTCCATCCAATACATAAAGCGGCTGACTGCTAGCACTGATGGATGAGTTTCCTCTAACCCGTACAGTCACAGCCTGACCAAGTTTACCTGACTGAGAGTTAACATAAACACCCGCAGCCTTACCCTGCAGGGCCTGATCAACACTGGGAAGAGGCAGGTTTTCGATGTCTTTTGATTTAACTCTTGCAATGTTACCTGTCAATTCACGCTGAATCTGTGAACCATAACCTACTACTACTACTTCACTAAGCGCATCATTGCCTGTAACCAGACTTACTGAAACATTTTCTGTTACCGGTACTTCCGTAGTCTGGAAGCCAACAGAGCTGATTACAAGAGTTTTCGCATTTGCTGGTACAGATAATCTGAATGTACCATCAACTTCCGTAGCAGTGGAAATCGTAGTTCCCTTAACTGTAACGGTAGCTCCAACCATGGGAGAACCATTTGAACGATCCGTAATTTTTCCGGTGATTTGCCGGTCCTGGGCCTGCACCGTAAGTGCAGCGAACAGAAGCACAAGGCTCCAGAGCCATCCGGCCATTTTTTTTCTTGCAGCCATATTCACGTGTGTTAGTTTTGCCAAAAAAGGTGGCGGTTAAAAATTCAACCCGACAAATTTGAGGGTTTTTTGTTAAAAAAATATCAAATTATTAATAGCTAGACAGTTTAGTTTCCAATTCTGCTGTTTTTATGGTGAAAAAAGTTTAGAAAAATATGTTATATTAATTTAAATTACATATTTAACTTTAATAACAATATTCAATAATTAACATGATTTTTTAACCACATACTTTATATATTTTTTTTAATTATTTGTTTATATATAAAAAAAAGCCGGTTTGTACTTTACAAACCGGCTTCACATTTTTAAGAAGCAGTTATTCTCTGCTTCTTCCCATATAGATAAAGATGTATTGTATCAAAGTTACCAATGAGGCTATCGCCGCAACAACATAGGTCATGGCCGCCCATTTCAGGGCATCCTTTGCCTGTGGCTGCTCCTGAGCAGTAGTGATATTGGTCTGCTCCAGCCAGGCAAGGGCTCTTTTGCTGGCATCAAACTCAACTGGAAGGGTAATTAAGGAAAACAAGGTAGTGAGACCAAAAAGTATAATACCTCCAAGCAAAAGGCTGGGGAAGGTATTGATTAGCATAATACCCGCCAGCAACACCCACTGTACCAGCATGGAACTCATTTGAACAACCGGTACCAGCTTGGATCTCATAGTTAACCAGGGATACGCTGTTGCATGCTGGATGGCATGGCCACATTCATGTGCAGCCACTGCAGCAGCTGCCACGTTCCGACCCTGGTAGATATCCGGACTTAAAGCAACCGTTTTAGTTAATGGATTATAATGGTCGCTCAGAAAACCCTGAGCCATGGTTACCTGCACGTCATATATACCATTTTCTTTTAACATACGCTGCGCGATCTCCTGTCCGGATAACCCTGAACGCATCGGTGTTTCCGAATACTTCCGGATCTTACTCTTCAGCATGTAGGAAACCAGCAAACTGATGCCCACAAACAACAACGAAACGAACATAATGGAAGGTGTCATAAGTCAATTTTTAATCAACAATTCTATTATCAAACCACTTTCCAATTTAACTAATTTCCTCCAAATCAGCCTTTTTTACGCGGGACTTCCGCCGTTTTGTCACCCAGGTAAAATCACCCGAATTTAACCTGACAATATTACCTGTGAGAGGTTTTCGTCATTTTTAATATGTAAACATAATTTATTTATTATCAACGATTTAAATACTATATTAAAGGTCTTGCCCGCCCCTCCCCCAACCTGCAAAAGTTATTCACAGGGGCAAAAATTTATTTTGAAATGTGCCCCTTATTCGTAATTTAGTGCAAGAATTTAATGGGTTAGTAAGTAAAGGGTCAGCAGTAATGCTGGCCTTTTTACTTTCATCTAAGTTTTCAATTTGAACAAGATTTTTTGATTCTGTTTTTTCATCTTTCACTTTTCACTTTTCACCTTTCACTTTCCTTATGGCCAAAACCAAATCAGCATTCTTCTGTCAGCAATGTGGATATGAAAGTCCCAAATGGTTAGGTAAATGTCCCGCTTGTCAACAATGGAACAGCTTCGTCGAAGAAATCAAACAAAAAGAATCAGCACCTTCCAATCCATGGCAACAAGGTTCAGCATATAAAGCAGTTGTTACAAGATTACAGGATGTTCCGGTAACCAAAGAAGCAAGATTGGTAACACCCGATACCGAATTGAATCGTGTACTCGGAGGAGGAATTGTAAATGGAAGTATTATTCTTGTTGCAGGTGAACCGGGAATCGGCAAATCAACACTCTTCTTACAATTAGGATTGCAACTCAACCAGGTGAAAGTTTTATATGTAAGTGGAGAAGAAAGCGAACAACAGGTAAGACTTCGGGCAGCAAGACTTCCCTACGAAAGTGAAAACTTCTATTTACTAACGGCAACGAATACCCAGCAAATTTTTCAGGAGATAAAACAACTCCAGCCCGACCTGGTTATCATCGATTCCATTCAGACCTTATATACCCCTACCATTGAATCATCTCCTGGCAGTGTTTCTCAAATAAGAGAAACAGCAGCAGAATGGCAACGGTATGCAAAAGAATCCAATACACCGGTATTCCTGATCGGGCATATTACGAAAGACGGTGCAATAGCCGGACCAAAAATCCTGGAACACATGGTAGACACTGTGTTACAATTTGAAGGAGACCGCCACTATGCCTACCGGATTCTTCGCACTCAGAAAAACCGTTTTGGAAGCACTTCCGAATTAGGCATTTATGAAATGAGCTCTGCCGGTATGAAACCAGTACTCAATCCAAGTGATATTCTGTTATCCCATACTGGTGAACAACTCAGCGGCATCGCCATCGCAGCCGCTATTGAGGGAATCCGTCCTTTCCTGATTGAAGTGCAGGCATTGGTTACACCATCCGTTTATGGCACGCCCCAACGTACTGTTTCAGGATTTGACTCGCGACGTTTACAGCTTTTATTAGCTGTATTGGAAAAAAGAGGCGGCTTTCAATTCGGCACTAAAGATGTATTTCTGAATATTGCCGGCGGATTAAAAGTGGAAGACCCGGCTATCGACCTGGCGGTATTATGTGCGCTGCTCAGTTCCTTTACCGATATCCCGATTCCATCCACCACCTGTTTTGCCGGGGAAGTCGGACTAAGTGGAGAAATCCGTTCTGTTCACAGAGTAGAACAACGAATTTCAGAGGCAGAAAAACTCGGACTCGAGAAAATACTCATCTCCCGATTCGGACAAAAAGGAAATATCACGCATGCTGGTAATATCGAAATAGTGCCGCTGGCAAGAGTAGAAGACGTTTATCAATTGTTATTTGGCTGATCCAACAATCCGGTGAAAACACGCTTGCAACTGCTAAGCTTCATTTGTAGTTTGGTGAATGAACTCGCCTATACTTCATGCCATTCAATCTGTTTTCTTTCCACATACCTGTGCCGCTTGTGGTACCAATCAATTATCGGAGCATGCAGGCATTTGCAGCTCCTGCCTTTTTGAACTACCTGTAACCGGATTTACTCAGTTGCCGGCTAATGAGGTAGAAAAGATTTTTTATGGCCGGCTTTCTCTTGAGCATGCCGCTGCAACCACCTATTTCACTCACAAAAGCATGGTACAAGAAATCCTACACCAATTAAAATACTCCTACAGAAAGGAATTAGGTCTTCAATTAGGAGCATGGATGGGCTTTCATCTCCAATCCGCCAACTGGATATCAAAAATAGACTGCCTACTGCCAATGCCGCTGCATCCCAAAAGAAAAGCAACAAGAGGATATAACCAGGCGGAACTGCTGGCAATCGGCATTCAACAGCAAACCGGCCTGCCCTTATATATCGATTGCCTGGAAAGAATTACCCCAACACGTTCTCAAACAACACAGCACCGATCCGAACGCTGGCAAAATATGCGGGAAGTTTTCCGGGTCAGCAAACCAGTTGCCATCCAACAGAAACACGTATTATTAATAGATGATGTCATCACAACCGGAGCCACCCTGGAGGCCATGGGAGAAAAAATACTTCAGGTGCCCGGTACCCGACTGAGCCTGTTTTGTTTTGCTTATACCCTGCCCCATTAAAATTTCCCATTTCCTGCTGCCTGGCTTATTTTTGATGACATGGGGCGATTTCTGTGGTTGTTTATTTTCAGCATGCTTATCATATCCTGTAGCAAAGACAGATTGCTAACCAGTTCGGATGCTCCTTTAGGTTTCAGTACAGATAGTCTTCACTTCGATACAGTATTCACAATAGCAGGTTCAATAACCCAATCTTTCCGAATCATTAATAATAATGATCAACGTATCCGCATCAGCTCCATTCGCCTCGCAGGTGCAAACACAGGAGTATTCAGAATGAATGTGAATGGAGAACCAGGGCCATTGGTGGATGCTGTTGAAATAGCCGCCGGCGACAGTGCACATGTTTTCGTAAACCTCCAGATTCCTGCCAATACTGAAACACTTCCCTTCCTGGTCCGGGATAGTATATCCATTCAATGGAACGGACAGGAAAAGTGGATCCAGCTGGGTGCATACGGACAAAATGCACGTTATATCCGGAATGGAATCATCAGCAGCAATACCAATTGGGACAATTCATTACCCTATGTTTTAATTGGCCCATTCACCATTGAAGAAAATACCACACTTTCCATTTCCAAAGGCACCCGGATCTATGTGCATGCAGATGCACCTATCCTTGTAAAGGGAAGCTTGCAGGCAGAAGGCGATACCGCTCAAACAGATCGGGTAGTATTCACAGGTGATCGATTAGATCAGCCCTATGCTGGTTTCCCCGCTTCCTGGCCAGGGATTTATTTTACCAATACGAGCCATACTAACCGTTTTGTATACACGAATATCGGGAATGCCTACCAGGCAGTTGTTTTGGAAGGAAGGGAATCAGTTGGTGAGTACAAATTGGAAATGGATCAGGTCATCATTGATAATGCGTTTGATGCCGGACTGCTGAGCATCAACAGTTCTGTTCGGGCCAATAACCTGCTTATCAGTAATTGTGGAAAGAACCTGCAGATTGGCGGCGGCGGAAAATATAGCTTTAATCATGCTACGCTTGCTGCCTATTCCAATAATCTTATTGTACACAAAGATCCGGTGGTATTAATCAGCAACTCGGTTCTGGTTAATGGCAACCCTGTGCAAGCTGCACTGGAAGCTGTTTTCCGCAACAGTATAATATGGAGTGGAGGCGGTATTGTCGAAAATGAAATGGTAGCTCTTCGGGAAGGTACGCAGCCCTACCTGGTCCGGTTTGAAACTGGTATCTGGAAAATGAGCCAGCCCGTGCAGCATATCGAAGTAGTTGATACTGAAACCAATCTTGATCCGCAATTTGAATTACTGGAACCGGGATCCGGCAGCTATAATTTCCGGCTTAAAGATACGTCTCCTGCTATCGACCGTGGAATCATTACCGGTACAACGCTTGACCTGGATGGGAAAAAAAGACCTGTCGGGATGCCCGACCTCGGTGCTTATGAAAAACAATAATGACGGATATTTGTTAGATTACTGATAAATGTATTCTTATGCTCAAAACATTAATAATATCTATGTTGCTGATGGCTACTACAGGTATTTACGATTTCAAATTAAAGACACTTGATGGTAAACCAATGGATATGGCCCAGTTCAAAGGCAAAAAAATGCTGATCGTGAACACTGCCTCCAAATGTGGTTATACCAAGCAATATGCTGACCTCCAGGAACTGCATGAAAAGTACGGTTCAAAAGTAACGGTGGTAGGTTTTCCCGCCAACAATTTCGGCGGACAGGAACCTGGCTCTAATGAAGAGATCGCCAGTTTCTGTAAGAAAAACTTTGGGGTAAGTTTTCCGATGGCCGAAAAAGTTAGTGTGAAAGGATCTGATATCCATCCCCTCTTTAAATACCTCACCGAAGAAGCGGGTAAGATGGGAGTAAAAGAACCCATCAAATGGAATTTTACCAAATTCCTGATTGATGAAAACGGCAAACTGCTGGCTGTATTCCCCAGCGGCGTTAAACCCACAGACGAAGCAATTACCAAGTACCTGAATTAGTATATTCGCCGAATGTTTTTCGACGATATAGTAGGCCAGGAAGAAATAAAAGATCAATTGCGCGACATGGTTCAATCCAACCGATTGAGCCATGCGCTGCTTTTGTTAGGGAAAGATGGCTCTGGCGGATTACCCCTGGCGCTTGCATTTTCACAATATATAGTTTGCGAGAAAGTCCAACAGGCACTGAGCCCGGTTCCGCAAGGTCTCTCCCTCTTTGGTGAACCTGAACCGGACGGAGAAATTGTATTTCCATCCGTAGCTTGTGGTAGTTGTGCAGCCTGCACAAAAGCTACTGCACTGGTGCACCCAGACATACATTATTCATATCCGGTTATACCTAAGAAAAGTGGCGACAAGCCCATCAGTACGGATTATATTACCCAGTGGAGAAATTTTATCGGAGAGCAGCCTTATGGAAGTTTGTACGACTGGCTGCAGTTCATCCAGGCAGAAAACAAACAGGGTAATATTACTTCTGAAGAATGTAATGAGATCATCCGGAAGCTAAGCCTGAAAACCTTTGAAAGCAAGTACAAGATCCTTATCATGTGGATGCCGGAAATGCTTGGCAAGGAAGGCAACAAACTGCTTAAACTGATTGAAGAGCCCCCACCCAATACACTCTTTCTGTTAGTAGCGGAAAGCGAAGCATTGATCCTGCCAACCATATTATCGCGTTGTCAGCTGGTAAGAATCCCCCCCTTGTCGGATCAGGACGTTGCGAATGCATTGATAGCGAAACGAAGTGTGGATGAAAAACAGGCGCGACAGATCGCAGCCATCACAGAGGGAAATTATCGTGAAGCGCTTTCCGAACTGAATCATGCAGGCGAAGACTGGCAATTACTGGTGCGGGAATGGCTGAATGCCATCCTGAAAAATGGACCCGTATCTCTGGTTAAATGGATCGAGGACATAAGCAAACAGGGGCGCGAAAAGCAAAAGCAGTTCCTTCGTTTCTTCAATCACCTGCTGCAACAAAGCATAAGGATCCGGATTTTAGGCGAAAACAGTGATTGGGCATCCAATCTTCCCGTTGCCGAACGAGACTTCATACTTCGGATTAATAAGATGGCCGACCTGGCACAACAGGAAGCCATTGTGGAGGAATTGGATAAAGCAGCCTATTATATTGAGAGAAATGCTAATGCGAAAATGCTCTTTCATGCTTTGAGCCTCCAGTTATTCCATATTCTTCGCGATCGGGCCAGGGTGGAGCCGTGGTAGTTTTCGCCTATATTTGTAAAATACAATTAATTCACATTCATTTTATTACACATATATGGGATGCAGTAGTTGTGGAACAGGAAAACCAAATGGTTGTAAAAGCAACGGCGGATGCGCAACGGGCGGATGCAACCGGATGAATGCGTACGACTGGCTACAGAATCTCCCTTTTGCAGATCCGGAAGCGGCATGTAAAGTGGTTGAGGTTTCTTTTAATAATGGCAGCAGAAAGGATTTTTTTCGCAACAATACCCTCACCGTTTTTGAAAAGGGTGAACTGGTAACAGTAGAAGGAGTAAGCGGAGTGGATGTTGGCGAAGTAAATCTGATGGGTGAGATCGTACGCATTCAAATGAAAAAACGGGGTGTAAATGAGTTTGACCCCGAGATGAAAAAAGTATTGCGAAGGGCGAATGAACGGGACCTGGAATTGCTGAAAACTAATAAGGCCCGGGAAGCAGAAGCCTTGATCCGCGCACGTGCCATCGCCCGCCAGTTAAAACTGGAAATGAAGATCAGCGAAGTAGAGATCCAGGCAGACGGACGAAAAGCAACCTTCTTTTATATAGCGGATGATCGGGTGGATTTTCGTGAGTTAATCAAAATATACGCCAGCGAGTTCAAAGTGAAAGTTGAAATGCGACAGATCGGGGCCCGCCAGGAAGCAGCTAAAGTAGGTGGAATAGGTAGCTGTGGTCGCGAACTGTGTTGCAGTACCTGGCTAACTGATTTCAAAAGTGTAAATACGACGGCAGCCCGTTACCAGAACCTGAGTATTAACCAGACCAAATTAAGCGGACAATGTGGCCGTTTGAAATGCTGCCTGAATTATGAGCTGGATACTTACCTGGATGCGCTTCAAAGTTTTCCGGATCGTGCAGATACCATTCGGGTTGCAAAAGGAACCGCAACGCTGATCAAGAAGGACATTTTCAAAAACCTCATGTGGTATATATTGCCGGAGAGCAATAAACAGTATCCGCTGACTATTGAACGGGTGCGCAAAATTTTATCTCAGAATGCACAGGGAATTATTCCGGATGAACTGGAAGCGGTAGATGTAACGAGTACCAAACCCAAGGAGGTTGAGCCGGAATTTGTGGATGTTGTAGGACAAATCAGCCTGCGCAGCCTGGAAAAGAATGATCGCCGCAGAAAACAACAACAACAGCAACAACAAAGACAGAAAGGAGGAAATCGACCAGCTGGTCCCCAACAGCAGGGAAAAACTCCGGCAACCCAACAGGGCAGGCCGCAGCAAAATCGTCCGGCACAAGGTGGTCAGCAACAGGGAGGAGCCCAGCAACCTGGTACACAGCAAAAACAGCAGGGACCAAGACCCGCAAAACCACAGCAACAGGAAAGAGGCCCACGTCCACCAAGGCCGCAGGGCGGAAATCCCAGGGGACAAGGCGGCGGCAGCCAGGGAGGAAGTGCAAATCAGGAAGGTGGTGCACCGAAAGGTCCCAGGCCCGGGCCAAATCCCGAAGCATAAGGATACAAATTGAAGAGATTATTAATTATAATTAGTGAATAACATGATACAGGTCATGTAATAATGAGTATTTCAGGGCTTCTTTTGCATATTATTATTAAGCAAGCCCAATGTTAACCGACAGAAAAGATATCAAAGCAGAGATATCCATTTATTTAGTACTGGTTGCTTTGATTTCTTTTTTGCCGGTTTTTGTTTTTTCACAGGATTCCATTTCAAAAGAAAACCACCTGGAGCTGGTTGGCCAGTTGAGGTCACGCTTTGAAGCAAGAAACGGTACATTCAGGCCATTGGAAAAAAATGAAAATCCTGCCGTTTTGATTACCCAGCGGGTACGGTTTACAATGGATTATTCAAATAAAGATCTGATAAGCATTCGAATTGCTCCGCAATCGGTGAGCATTTGGGGAAATTCCCCTTTGACGCAGACTACTGAAAAAAAGAACAGCGCCATTGTCCTTTATGAAGCCTGGGCAAGCATTAAACTCTCAACGGCAATAAAGCTCAAAATCGGAAGGCAGCCGATATCCCTGGATGATGAACGTTTCTTTGGAGAACTGGACTGGGCGCAGGGGGGTCGGGTGCATGATGCTGTGTTGCTTCAATTTAAAATCAAAAAATCAGAACTCAAATCCTTTACTGCATTTAATCAGAATTATACTACCCTGTATAATGATAACATAAATAATCCCTCGGGAAATCTGTTTAATACAACAAACAGTGTTCCTTATAAATGGATGCAGACAATCTGGGCAGGTTTACCTTCGGGAACCAGCGGAAAATTTTCATTTTTATTTTCAGGTATCGGATTACAGCATTCCGTTGAACCTGATTTTAACAACAAAACAAACTTCCTGATTACAGGCGGTGCAAATTATTTCTACAATGGAAAAAATCAATCCGGCACAGCCTCTTTCTATTATCAAACAGGGAAAAACATCAATGGTATAAAGACAACTGCATTTCTCTTCGCAGTTCATACAGGAATAAAATTGGATCCGAATTGGCGAATCCTGCTTGGTTCCGATTTTCTAAGCGGAAATAATATAGGAAAGGCAACAAGCGACAACCGTGCGTTCAATCCCATTTTCAATACGGGTCATAAATTCTATGGATATATGGACTATTACTACGCAGGAAATGGTCATAAGAATACTGGATTGTCTGACAATTATCTATCCTTCCAGTACAAGGGGAAAAAAACCTTCAGCATGACCATGGTATTGCATCAATTCATTACGCCTTCACATATTCAAACGAATGAAAAAAAATACAGCAATAATCTCGGTCAGGAATTAGACCTGACCTTTCAAAAGGTAATCAACAAGTATGCAATACTGGATGGTGGCTTTAGTTTGTACCGTACTACACCAACCATCAATTTTTTGAAAACCGTTGAAAACTCCAGGTTAATTCAACATTGGATATGGCTCAGTTTGATTGTTAAACCAACCTTATTTAAAACAACTTTCTAACCAACAAAAAAATACAATGAAGTACAAAATCTTTCTTTGGGTGATTGCTGCAGGGATGATATCATTTGCGGCATGCAAATCAGGAAATGAGCCCGGTAGCAGATCAGGTTCCGCCATTGATATGGTGGCAGGAGGAGCTCCGGAAATTGCAGAATTATCAATTGCTCCAAATGTGCCGGCACCAATCGGAAACAGAGGGCCTAAAAACCTGATTGTAAATCTGGAAACAACAGAAATTGAAGGTATCATCGCAGATAGTATCAAGTATACATTCTGGACGTTTAACAACGCTGTACCCGGAAGTTTTATCCGGGTTCGGGAAGGTGACGAAATTCAATTGAATTTAAAAAATGCTTCCAACAGTGTATTACCACATAATATTGATTTGCATGCGGTAAACGGTCCGGGTGGAGGAGCAGAAGCCACTTCAGCTCCTCCTGGCAAAGAAGCCAGTTTCAAGTTCAAGGCATTGAATCCCGGATTGTATGTTTATCATTGTGCGGCACCTCCAGTTCCTATGCATATCGGTAATGGGATGTATGGATTGATTCTGGTGGAGCCGGCTGGCGGACTCAAAAAAGTTGACAGAGAATATTATATCATGCAGGGCGAGTTTTATACCAAAAACAGAAACGGGGTAGCGCGTCTGCTTGAGTTCGACAATGATAAAGCCGTTGATGAGAATCCGGATTACGTATTATTTAATGGCAGAAAAGGAGCCATGCTTGGGAAAGGCATGCTGGAAGCCAAGGTAGGAGAAACCGTTCGTTTTTTCCTGGGTAACGGTGGGCCAAACCTGACTTCCTCTTTCCATGTTATTGGCGAAATTTTTGATAACGTATACCTGGAAGGTGGTACAACAGTAACTCATAACGTTCAAACAACCATGATCCCGGCCGGAGGTTCAGCCATTGTGGAATTCAAAGTTGAAGTTCCGGGTGAGTATGTACTTGTTGACCATTCTCTTTCCAGAGCCTTTAACAAGGGAGCCATTGGTAAATTGAAAGTAACTGGTCCGGAAAATCACAAAGTATTTTCTCACGGTAAAGGAGAAAAAAAATAGTTAGACATTTTGAAACCTTCCATTTTCATATTATTAATTCTGTTTCTTCATGCAGGTTGCACAGAAGAACAAACTGGTACAACCGCTGCTGATCCTGTTGAAAGAATAAAAATTGTCTCAGTAAAGACTGCCGTACAAATGGTTTATATTCCCGGTGGGGAGTATAAACCATTTTATGGATCCAACACTGAACTGGTATCGGTGCAACCATTTTTAATTGATGAACGACCAGTTACCAACCAGGAATATCTGGAATTTGTAAGATTACATCCGCAATGGCAAAAATCAAAAGTGAAGGCGATTTTTGCTGATACAAGTTATTTGTACGGCTGGCCATCGGATTTACAGTTGCCTGATTCTTCGAAAGCAGATGCACCTGTATGCTATGTATCCTGGTATGCAGCAAACGCTTACGCAAAATCTGTAGGAAAGAGATTGCCTTTACTGGATGAATGGGAATTTCTGGCCATGGCAGATGAGTCTACACCGAACGCACGTGAAAAATCCGGCTATTCGGATGCTATCATTGATCTATATCTTCAGAAGAATCGTCAATACAATGCAGTAAAACAAAGTCCGCCCAATTACTGGCAGGTCTATAATCTCTTTGATCTGGTATGGGAATGGACGGAGGATTTCAATTCAGTATTGACTACCGGGGATTCACGGGCAGGACAGTACGACAATAATGGTATGTTCTGCGCGTCTGCGGCTACCAGTTCCACAGATATTTTGAATTATGCTGCCTTTATGCGATTTGGTTTAAGAAATTCTCTGAAAGCAAATTACACTATTGCCAACCTGGGTTTCAGGTGTGCAAAAGATACTACAATACAAAAGGAAAAATGAAGAATTTTGTTATCGCTTTATTGCTGCTGTTCACAATTTTCTCTTGTGGAGAAAAACCAAAACCATTGTCGGAGCTTCCTTCCGACTCGATCTTTCATCTGCCTTCGAGCTGGCAGAACCAACATGGAGATACAATGGATTTGAATAAACTCAGAGGTAAGAACCTGGTTGTAGTAATGATATACACCAGTTGCAAAACCGCATGTCCGCTTTTAGTTTCCAATATGAAACAAATAGAGGGCAAAATAAATAAAAACAAATTAGCGTCCAGTTCGCTTGTGCTGGTATCCATTGATCCGGCTACGGATACACCAGAAAACCTGTTAGCATTTGCCAAAAAAAATGAAATGAATGAGCCACACTGGATCTTTCTTCGATCAACTGAAGACGCTACGTTGGAATTCGCTAATGTACTTTCCATGAAGTATAAAAAAATATCACCAATAGACTTTTCACACTCTAATATCATAAGTGTTTTCAATAAAGAAGGACAACTCGTTTTACAGGAAGAGGGGACACAGGTAGACATAGAAAAAATTGCCGGAACTATTAATAAACTTGATTAAGGCAGGATTAATTCCAGTAACTTAGAATTAATATTATTCTAAAACCTTAACTAATGAAGCAGCGTCTCCTTTTATTCTGTTTGCTTAGTCTGAGCCTGAACCTAATTGCACAACAGGTAAGCTACTCCCGCTTTCAGATACAACCTGAATCACCTCGTGCGGGTAATACCATTACAGTAAATTATCAGCCGGAATCGGCAACATTCAAAAAGCAAAACCTGTTAACCGCAGCTATCTACTACTCTATTGGAAAAAGAACGGAAGCAAGCGAGTTGCAGTTGACAAAAAACAAAACCAACTGGACAGGTAAATTTAAGTTACCAGATAGTGCCGTTGCCTTCTTTGTAAAAATTGTAGCAGGAAAGGAAATAGACAATAACGATAAGAAAGGTTATGCCTTTTTTGTGATGGATGAATCGGGTGAACCTTTGAAGGAAGCATATTACAGTATGTGGCGTTTTTATCGGGGAGGTGGAGAAATGATGGGCTTTGAACCGGACGATAAAAAAGCCAATTATTATTTCGAAAAATATTATGAGCAGGGCCTGCCAAAAGATGCTGGTTTCAATGAAACAATCACATACTATCAACAAAAAAAAGACAGTGCGGCAGTAATCAATTACCTGGCTGATTTACCCGCAGATCCAAAACTGACGGAGGATGAATTATCTTCAGCATCCTTTTATGCAGACCGATTTGGTAACAAACCGTTGGGAAAACTTTTAACAGCCTATTTTAAATTGAAATATCCGGATGGCTCATGGAAATTTCGTGAATTGTATCCCAAGTTCAATGCTAAAAAAACCGCAACTGAAAAAGCGGCAATGCTTGACAGTTTTAAAAACTCCATCAAAGGAGAGCCGCAGGAATGGCAAAAAAACGTAATTACGAACATTGAATCCAATATTGCAGTATTGCACGGCATGGAAGGCAATCTTTCGAAAGCCCTGGAATTAGCAGAAGCTACCCGGAAAGGAATTAATCTGGCAACCATGCTGAACAGTATCGCATGGAATGCTGCAGAAAAAGGGGAAAACCTTGATGAGGCAGCTAAAATCTCCAAACAATCATTGGCGGTCTTGGAGCAGGAAAAAAAGGAAATGAAAAACAAAGCTATTAATTACACGCCAACCGATCACTTGAAGACGCTTGAAGAAATGGAAGGAATGTTTTCTGATACATATGCCTTTATCCTTTACCAGCAGGGAAACTATAAGGAAGGTTTTAAATACATGCAACGATCTATCGATATAGTTGGCACGGGTTCATCTGAATACAATGAGCGATATGCACTGTTATTGGAGAAAGAAAAGGGAGCCTCAAAAGCGCTGGCCTTCCTTGAGAAAGCAGTGGTTGACGGTGCTTATTCAAGTGGCATGAAAAAACAACTGGAGACCCTTTATGCCGGCGCCAAAAAGAAACAGCCCTTTGATCAGTATTTCGACGGCCTCACCCAACAAATGAAAGAGAATAAAATGAAGGAATTGAGGGCGTCTATCCTGAATGAACCAGCTCCTGATTTTAAATTAAAAGATCTGAATGGTGGAGAAGTAAGCCTGGCCTCTTTGAAAGGAAAAGTAGTAGTAGTTGATTTCTGGGCAACCTGGTGTGGCCCCTGCATAGCCTCCTTCCCTGCCATGTATACCGCACAACAAAAACATGCTCAAAACCCGGATGTAGTTTTTCTTTTTGTTAATACCTGGGAGCAGGCAGAAGATAAAAAGAAAAATGTTGAGGAATTCTTTAAGGGCAAACCCTATTCCTTTACTCAACATGCGCTGGATACTGAGGATAAAATGGTAAGTAGTTTCAAAGTGGATGGTATACCAACCAAATTCATCCTGGATAAAAATGGTAAAGTCCGCTTTAAATCAGTTGGATACGGAGGAAATGAATCACAGACAGTAGATGAAATTTCTGCTATGATTCAGCTTGCTGAAGAAGTTAGCAGTGCTTCAAACTGATAACAAGCTTCACATATTGAGCAATATTTTCCCCAGGGCTATACTACTTTAGCCCTGTTTTTTTATGTTTTTCGAAAAAAATCAAGCCTTTATTAAACGGAATGATTCTTGGTCTATAACGGGCATGTATAAGTTATTTTTAACAGGCTCATTAGCAGCATTGATCACAGGCTTCACTGCCTGTTCACCAAGGCCAGTGGGAAACTGGAATGTACAACGATTTGAAGTAATCAAACAGGGTGAATCCGGTCTCATAATTAACAATGTAGGATCCATCGAATTCAAACGAAATGGAAGGGGTGAAAAGAATATTCAATATTCCATTCTTGGAATAACCAAATTTGATAATCTTCCTTTTGAGTGGACGCGTCATGGCAACTCTGTAACCATCAGTGGTAATAATACAGATTTTGCTAAAAGTTGGATCATTGTGCGCGACAAACGCCGCTTTCAACAATGGAAATCTACTGACGGTGCCAACACCATCCAGATCATTGAACTGGCACGTTGAATCAGTTTCGGTAATTGAGTGCGGGCGGGCGATCTCCTAACAATGGAATGTATCGAAAGCCTGTACCACGGGCAGCATCGAACTCTGCTTTGGCCTTACTCAATTGTTCAGGTTGGTGCAACAGGTCCAGTAAGGTCATCGCCATTGTTTTCGCGGCCACCATCATTCCCTTTATTCCGATTTCCGTTCCCCCACAGGCAACCGCCTGCCAACTATGGGCCGGTGTACCCGGCACCCAGGTGGCGGCACGTAAGCCCACTGTTGGTACCGCATAACTTACATCACCCACATCCGTTGAGCCGGTGGTTTTTCCGGTATTAATCCGGATGGGCTTTACCGTTCCTGCTGTTTCAATCGGATCAGTTTTAAATCCCAGGCCACCCTGTATTTTATTGGCAAACTCCTTTTCAGAACCAGTGTAAGTAACCCCTCCTACTTTAACCAGGTTCGCCTGCATGATTTCCGCAAGCTGGTTATTGAGCAACAGATCATAGGTTCCCCCGATAATCTCAAAATCAGTTCGGGTTTCGGTTCCAATCGCTGCCCCTTCAGCTGCTTTTTGAATACGTTCAAACAACTGCATAACAATTTCCCTGTTTGGATGCCGAACATAATAGTACACTTCGGCAAAATCAGGTACCACGTTCGGAGCCTTCCCTCCCTGTGTAATTACATAATGGATTTTTGCATCTGACGGAATATGTTCCCGCATCATGTTCACCATATGATTCATTGCCTCAACTGCATCCAGCGCGGATCTTCCTTTATCAGGCGCCGCCGCCGCATGTGCTGCAGTTCCATAAAAACGAAACTTGGCTGATTTATTCGCCAGTGCACCATCCGCCCATATAGTGTTTTCATCAGCAGGATGCCAGTGCAATACCGCATCCACTCCATCAAATAATCCGGCCCGAACCATATATACTTTTCCGGAACCGCCTTCTTCCGCCGGTGTTCCATAAACTTTAATCGTACCCTTCCATCCCTGGGCCTGAAGTTGTTCTTTCACTGCGATGGCAGCCGCTACAGAGGCGGTCCCAAATAAATGATGCCCGCATCCATGTCCGTTTGCCTGTCCGGCTATCGGATTTTTTTCAGCAACTGCCTGTTGCGATAAGCCCGGTAATGCATCAAATTCAGCTAATATTCCTAATACCGGCGATCCTGAACCATAGGTGGCAACAAATGCAGTTGGAATGCCGGCCACCCCTGCTTCTACGCTGAACCCACTGTTCTTCAATGTCTCCTGTAATATGGCGGAACTTTTCACTTCTTTATAACCTAACTCTGCATAGTCCCATATCTTAAATGCAATATCTTTATAAAGATTATAACGTTCCTGTATAACCGAAGAAGTCTGTGTTTTCCATTTATCCAATTCCTTCACCGTGGGTTTCTTTTGCGCAAACAATACAGCGGGTATCAACAAACTACCAATCAGGAAACCTTTCTTCATATCGAACTAATTTTAAATCTGTTTGTACAAGTTAGGCTATTTATGAAAAAATCATTGTTGCTGATTTTACTGGTTTTGGGTGGATGGCTGATCCTCGCACAAAGTTGTTTCACATTCAGAACTGCTGATTCAAAAGCGATCAGCAGCTTTCAAAAGGATGGCATCCCGCTTAAAACAGCTACTATAAAAGAGGAGGGCTTTCCGCTGCATTATGTGCAAACAGGAAATGATAGCCTGCCCACACTCGTTTTCATTCATGGAACACCAGGAAGCTGGAATGCTTTTGAACGTTATTTAAAAGATAGTACGCTGAGAGCGCACTTCCGCCTGATCAGTATTGATCGCCCGGGTTTCGGATACAGTAATTTCGGGAAAGCGCTGAACCTGCCCGATCAATCACGGATAATTGGACCTGTACTTGAATCACTTAAAAATAAGGAGGCCTTCTGGCTTGTGGGACATAGCCTGGGTGGACCGATGATTTTGCAATTGGCACTGGATTATCCGCAACTGGCAACCGGGTTGGTAATTATTTCAGGAAGCATAGATCCGGCTGCGGAGAAACCGGAAAGGTGGCGGTATGTGCTGGATAAAACACCGCTTAAGCTTTTTTTACCAGGTGCCTTCAGGCCTTCTAATACAGAACTGATCTATCTGAAAAAAGACCTGAAGCAGATGGAGCCGGCATTAAGTGCCATTAACCTGCCGGTTTATTTCATACACGGACGAACCGATAGTTGGGTACCTCCTGTCAATGTTGAGTTCGGTTTGAAGAAACTGATCAATGCCCCCAAACTGGACACGCTTTGGCTGGATGGTGGACATTTTATTCCCTGGACTGAATTCCAACCCATCCGAAGAAAATTACTTGAATTGAAGCCATAAAAAAACCGGGACTAAGCCCGGCTTTCTATAGTGTTGATTGGTTTTACCATCCATCTCCATCCAGAACGTTTCCAAGTCCGCCCAGGATACCACCCTCTTCTTTTCTCCGGGGTCCCCCATATTGCATGATGCGGCTGGCAAGGCGGCTGATTGGCAGGGTTTGAATCCATACCTTACCTGGTCCGCGAAGCGTTGCAAAAAACAATCCTTCACCACCAAAAATGGTATTCCTGATTCCCCCTACAAACTGGATATCAAAATCGATTGTTTGTGTATATGCAACCACACAACCGGTGTCCAGTTTCAAGGTTTCTCCGGGCTGAAGTTCACGTTCAAATACATGGCCACCTGCATGTACAAAGGCCATACCATCTCCTTCCAGTTTCTGCATGATGAAACCTTCACCACCAAAAATACCGGTACCCAGTTTGCGTTGTAATGCGATTCCCACGCTCACACCCTTTGCAGCACAGAGAAAAGCATCTTTCTGACAGATCACCCTTCCTCCCAACTGCATCAGATCCAGTGGAATGATTTTACCGGGATAAGGTGATGCGAAACTTACTCTCTTTTTTCCATGCGCCATATTGGTAAAGGTTGTCATGAACAAACTTTCACCTGTTAACACGCGTTTACCAGCACTCACCAGCTTACCCAGAAAACCACCGGTTTGCTGTTTGGAACCATCGCCAAAAATAGTGGCCATCTGAACGCCATCATCCATCATCATAAAACTTCCGCTTTCTGCAACGGCCGTTTCATTGGGGTCCAGCTCTACTTCAACGTATTGCATTTCTTCCCCATAAATCCTGTAGTCAATTTCGTGATTACTTCTCATGGAATAAAATTACTAAGTTTTAAAACCAACTGCCAACAAATGCTTTGTAGGCGGGATCTGATTCATTGCCTTTGATCTTGCGTTTTCTTCTGGCAACACTAATCCTATGTTTCAACATAGTGTAGAGTACCATTGGAATAAAGAACAAAGTCAATGGTGGAATTCCCATGATAGAGACCCATTTTCCTCCGAATTGGTTGCGCATGGGCCTTTTCAATCTTTCAGACATCAGGTACATGGCAGGTACTACAACCAGGGTCATGAAGAAGGCAACTGTCAATCCAAAAATAATTGTCCAGCTCAATGGCTTCCAGAAAACGGCGTTGTCCCCACCAAGGAAAATTTTAGGATCCAGTTCTGCGAACAATGTAATAAAGTTGATATTAAATCCAACTGCCAGCGGAATCAGCGCCAGAATCGCTGCCAAAGCAGTCAGCAATACCGGAATGATCCGGGTTTTACCAGCCTGGATAACGGCTTCCCGGGTTTTCATACCACGAGCCCTCAACTCATCCGCAAATTCGATCACCAGGATTCCATTCTTCACCACAATACCTGCAAGACCCACAATACCAATACCTGTCATCACCACGCTCACTTCCATTTTGGTAATTCCAAAACCAAGTAATACTCCGATTACACTGAATACAATTTCGGTAAGGATAATAACCGGTTTACTGATGGAATTAAACTGCAATACCAGGATGAACAAAATCAGCATCAATGCAATAAAAAGTGCTTTTATAAGGAATGCTCCTGTTTCTGCCTGTTGTTCCCCTTCACCTGTTTGGCGGATGGTAACCCCCTCTGCAGTGAGTTTGAAATTATCAATATGATCTTTAATGCGCTGGTTCACTTCCGTTGGTGTGAAACCGGACAATACATTTGAACGCAACGTGATAACCCGCTTCTGGTTTTTGCGCTTAACACTTCCCAGTGTACTGGTGAAATCAACATCTACCAGTGAGCTGATTGGAATTCGCTTAATCGCGCCTCCGCTGGCAAAATCACGGAAAACAATATTCATATTGAGCAGATCCACGAGGTTTTGGCGCTGCACTGCGGTATTTCGCAGTTGAATTTTGTATTCATCTTCCCCATCTTTTATCTTGGAGATCTCGCGACCGAACAGCGCTGTCCTGATCTGCAGGCCGATCTGCGCAGACGAAACGCCTTCCCTCAATGCACGCTCACGGTTAATGGTAAGCGAAATTTCAGGATTGTTCAAATCGATATCCATTTTCAACTCCTCCACACCGGAAACCTGAATGGAATCGAGGTAGTTTTTGAGAGCTACAGCAGTTTTCGTAAGATCGTCAAAATCTTCACTGGCGATTTCAATATTGACAGGCGGTTCAGTAGGCGGGCCACCTTGCTCCTGGTCAACACTGAGCTCTGCACCGGGTATACCTTTTACAACTGCCCGAATGGAATCGAGTATGGGTTTGGTGCGTTCACCATGGCGTTTTTCAAACTCTACAAAGGAAACCTGGATTCTTCCAAGCTCGGGACGTGTGCTGCGATCACCACTCATTGGATCACTGGCACCTACCGCCACATTGGAGATTACTGATTCTACAATCGGGTTTTGCTTTTTACCTCCATCCATATCCAACACTTTATACACCCGTTGCTCCAGTTGTCTTGTAATTGAGTCGGTGTATTGAACGGAAGTTCCTACAGGTAATTTCAGGTATACATAAACGAAGTTGGGATCTCCGGAAGGAAAGAATACAACAGGTACTTTACGAAGACCAAAGAATACAAATGAAAAAATGAGTAATCCAATTGTACCGAGAAGAATTTTTACAGGCCTCCATCCATGGAGCGACCAGCGCAGCAAACTTTCATAGTGCGACATGATCCAGGGTAGTGCACGATTCTGGAAGTTATGAATGGTTCTATCCAGGACAAAAACATTCAGAATGGCCAGCACCACAAAGAACAATAGCAAATTACCCCAGAAGAAATACCAGTTAATCGCTCCCGGTAATGCCTGACCGAAACTGGCACCTGCTGTAATCAGCAATACACCCAGGATAACAGCGATCCAGAATCCTTTCTTTTTAAAAATGGAAGTTTTATTGCCATCTCCTTCATCGTGGTTCATAAAATCCACTGCAAATACCGGGTTCATGATAAAAGCGACCACCAGAGAAGCCGATAAGGTAAAGATCAGCATGGTAGGAAGATAGATCATGAACTTACCGATAATACCCGGCCAGAATAAAAGCGGAACGAAAGGAGCCAGCGTGGTGAGGGTTCCTGCCAATACCGGAATGAATACCTCACCTGCTGCCATCATTGCTGATTTCTCTGAATTGATTTTACCCTTACCCTCCATAAAGATCCGGTGGGTGTTTTCAATAACAACGATGGCATCGTCTACAATAATTCCGAGTCCGAACAGCAGGGCAAAAAGCACAATAAAGTTCAGGGTAACATTTCCCCCAACAATCAGTTCAGCGGCCGGTAAGAAGAGGAAGGCCACGAACATACTAAGGGGTACACTTAATGCTACAAAGAAGGCATTGACTACCCCCATAAAAAACATCAGAATGATCAGTACCAGGATAAATCCGATCACAATGGAGTTTACGAGGTCGTTGAAGGAGACGCGGGTAGCCTTACTCTGATCACCCGTAATTACCAGGTTCAGTTCACGAGGAAACTCTGTTGCTTTCAACTCATCCACCACTCTTTTCACTTCATCAGATGTTTCAATCAGGTTTTCACCGGAACGTTTGATGATGTTAAGCGTAATTACTTTTTTGCCATTTAAACGGGCATAACTCTCGGTGTCTTTGATAGTATCTTTAATGGTAGCGATATCCTTAAGATAAATGGGCGCACCACTGGTATTGCGAAGTATCACTTTCTCAATATCATAAGCAGTTTTGAACTGACCTTTCAATTGCAGGTTTCTTTTCATGTTGCCCACTTCCAGCAAACCACCTGAAATATCCAGGTTTTCCCGGGCAACGGCATTGGCGATATCATCAAAAGTGATATTGGCTGCTTCCATCCGGTTATTGTCCACATTAATCTGGAATTCCCGCTCAGGAGCACCTACCAGGTCAACCCGGTTGATTTGTGGCAATTCTTCGAGCTTATCCTGTAATTCATCCGCATAACTTTTGAGTCGCTGCAAATCAAAATCACCACTTACGTTCACATACATGATTGGCTGTTCTGAGAAGCTAACCTCCAGTACCGAAGGTTCTTCCGTAAGATCAGTAGGCAGATCTTTTTTTGCCTTATCCACCGCATCCTTCACTTTCTGTAGTGCCACATCTGTTTTTACATCCGTATCAAATTCCACGATGATGGCACTAAAATCCTGCTGTGAGGTACTGGTGGTTTTTTTGATTTTAGCACCGGTAATCCCTTTGATTTGTTTTTCAATGGGACGGGTAACCAGGTTTTCAATATCCTTGGGTGAATTTCCTACATATACTGTTTGTACATAAATAGTAGGAATCACAATATCCGGGAACTGTTCCTTGGGAAGTGTCACAAACTGGAATACTCCAATGATACTCACGAAGATCATCAGGAGATAAATCGACGTTTTATTTTTGATACTCCAGGTAGTAGGTCCAAATTGTTTGAACTTCTCCTTCATATTTTCAAGCGCACTCATACTATAGTTTTACGCATTTCTTAAATTGATAACTCATCTTCCGCACAATTCCATTCTTAGAGACTGGTAGTAATCAGCTGGCCATCGTAGAGCCCCTGGAATCCTTCAATGATCAGGATATCACCGGCCTGCAGTCCCTTGTGGATTTCCAGTTCATTGCCATAGAGTTCGCCTGTTTCAACCGGACGTTTTTTGGCTCTGAGTTTACCATTTTCGTTCACTGCTACAAGTACGAATTTGCCTTTTTCATCATTTTGCAGGGTATTCACAGGAATGGTAATAGCATCATTCACCGTATAATCTTCGATCCGGATATTGGCTATCTGATTAGGACGTATCTGTTTGTCAGTCGGCATTTTGGATTCGATGTAGAAAGAACGACTATTCGGATCGATCAGCTTTCCTGATACACTCACTTTTGTATTGAATGTTTTGCTGATATCGGGCAGTATTACTTTTACCGGGCTTCCCACTTTAACTCTTTCCAGGTAATTTTCCGGAACTTGTGCAACTGCCTTCAATTCACTGGTATTTACAATACGGATACCATTCATTGGAGAACCGGTAAAGGTTTCACCAACCTTGATATTTACTTCATCCGCAATGCCACTCACCTGAGCATATACGTTTGTCATCGCCAGTTGTTCTTCCAGAATACCAATCTGACGTTCCGCCTGGTCTACATTGTTTTTGGCGGTAATCAGCTGAACTTCTGTACCGATATTCTGATCCCAGAGATTTTTCTGACGGGAGTATAGGTTTCTCGCGTAGTCCAGTTGAGTTTTGGCAGTTTCCAGTTGCTGACGGATCACTGCATCATCCAGCTTCAGGAGCAGTTTTCCTTTCGAAACAACATCACCCTGTTTCACATAAATAGCACGTACCTGTCCGCCCATTCCACGTGGTGTTACATAGGAAACATTCTGGGCTTCAATTTTGCCTTGCAGGTCGATGTAGTGGGTGAAAGGCGCTGCCGTTAACGGAGTGGTAACTACCAGTTTCGGCTTTTCAGGAGGGATGGCAGTGGAATCCAATAACAGGATTTCCTTTTCCAGTTCAGCAATCCTTGCTTCAGTGGAAACTTTGGTTTCTTTCAGAGAAGCCAGTTCTGCTTTTTTCTTCTCCAGCAGGTTGCCACCACATGCTACCAAAAGCAAGAGGGAAGAAGATATGAGTAGTTGTTGTATACCGGTTTGCATATAATTCGATTTATAAGGATTCAGTTGATTAATAAATTTTTCCAATTGCTGTCAGATAATCCACTTTGGCTAAAGCCGCTTCATATAAAGCTGTGAACAGGTTGGTTTGCGCAGTTCTTAATTCCGTTTGTGCCGCATTTATTTCAGTATTGGAGCCTAATCCCTGTTCGTATTTCTTTTTAGTCTGATCATACACCCGCTCTGCCAATTCCACATTTTCCATTTGTGCGTCTACAGCCAGTACGGATGCGCGGTATCGGTTTCTGGCACTGGCTACATCATTTTCAATGGAAAGCTTCAGCAGTTCCATATCATACTCGGTTTTTCTCACTGCTGATCTTGCCTGTTCTAATAAGGCACGGCGACGATTTCCATCAAAAATGGGAACATTGATGCGAAGCCCGAGTGTGCTTTGCTGGAACCAACGTCCTCCTGATTTGAAGAAATCGAATTCGTTTCGCTGGGCGTTGGTGAAATAATTCCCAAATACGCTGACGGTTGGGAGGGCCATCAGTTTATATCGTTTGACATTATAATCATTCAACTCTTTACCGATCTGCAATAACTGAAATTCACGGCGATCATTAACCGAATAGGCAGAATCCAGTAAATTTTCCTTGATCAGATCATCGCTGAGTTTATCTGTTAGCACAAGGCTGTCGGTCAGGGGCATACCCAGCAACATTTTCAGTCCGAGATAACCGTTATTGATTTGGGTTTTAAGTTTCAGGCTGTCGGTGCGCAGGTTGGTAAGTGTAACATTTACCTTGTCTACATCCAATTGTTCTGCAAATCCATTTTTATAGATCTCACGGGTATCATGGTAGAGCTTTTCAAAGCGTTCTATATTATCATGAAAAAGCTCCAGTTGCTGTTCACCGATCAATAATTGGTAGTAAACTTTATGAACATTGACAGCGATGGAAACTTCGGTGATCTCTGCATTTTTGCGGGCGAATTCCATAGCTGCATTCCGTGCCTGCAATCCTACGAATACCTGTCCGTCGAACAGGATCTGGTTGAGTTCAGCGCCTGTGGTGGCTGAGTACTGGACACCAAATTGTACCGGAATAAAAGTGCCGGGTGCTCCGCCAAAAAATTCTCCGGGAACCAGGCTGACCGGCAGTTTGATATTATCAATAAGGTTGAAAGAGCCATTCACCTGGGGCAGGGCGCTGGCAGTAACTTCGCGGTTCACCTGTTGCTGAATACGAATATCTTCCAGCACTTTTTTTACCTGGTAACTATGCTGCTTTGCATATGCCACAGCTTCCTGGATGCTTAAGGCTTCTGTTTTTCTTCCTTCCTGTGCGTAGGTGCCCAAAGAGCCGCTTATCAGTATAAGTAGCAACCCAACTGATAAGAACCTCCACAACGTTTGCTTGTTCATTGTTAACTGATTTAGATCTTTTTCTTTTTTTGCTGATACTCCAGAACCAACCGATACCCTTCCAGTGTGACGATACCAAACAGATAATGTTCAATAATCTGCTGCTCAACATCGGCAAGGGTTAATTTGTTCCCGCTGTAAAACACGGGATCCAATGGCATAAGCATGCTTTCAATACGGAATCGGGCGATGATGTCGACATTCAGTTCCTGACGGTAGAGTTGTTCCTGAATGCCTCTGATCAGATTGTCTCGAATGGTATTGTAGATGAAATCGTTTTTGTGTTGCAGAAATTTTTCATAGGCTTTAGGATGATATTTTTTCAGATCCAGTATCACGGAGGGGTTCATGTTCCGAAACATCTCTTCCACCATTTCCATCGCTTTAAACATTTCATCAATGGCATTTTCTGCACTGAACTTATCAATATCGCATCGATCCCTTGATTCACAGATCTTACACTGAATCACTTCCAGCACCAGTTCTTCCTTATCGGCAAAATACTGGTAGATCGTTTTTTTGCTGATCCCCATTTCACTGGCGATATCGTCCATGCTCACACTACGGATGCCGTATTTCATATATAAATCACGGCTCCTGACAAGAATGCGGTCCCTGGTTTCATGTTCACTCATAATCGGGCCCAAAACTATGGAAACTTTAAATGTAACAAAAGTTTCCATCACATTATTTTACCATTCGTCCAGAAATTGAGTGTTCCACCGCCTTTCACTCCGCCGTGGCGGGTGGCACCGGTCGGGTGAAGGAAGGCCGCGCCAGACGAAGTCGGGTTAAAATACCGGCAGAGTGCCTGCCCGCATTTTAGTAGGTTTGCACAATGAACTGAACTATGGACAATCAACCAATTCGAACCGATGGCTGGCGTTGGAAAAAAGTTTTCCAGTATTTCTTACAGGGACTACTGGTTACTGCACCTGTAGTAATTACGGGTTATTTGGTGTATTGGTTTGTTTCTTCGGTGGATAACCTACTTCCCATCTTCCAGGAAGAAACACCGGAGGGCGGACTATCCACCCGGAATTATGGCTTAGGGTTTATCATCATTATTGTTGCGCTGATAGTTATCGGGTACCTGAGTTCCAACTTTATCACCAGCAGGCTCTTCAGTTTTTTTGACCAGTTCCTGGAGAAAGCTCCAGGCATCAAATTCATTTATTCATCCATCAAGGATTTCTTCGAGGCATTTGCAGGTAACAAACGCAAGTTTAACAAACCGGTGGCGGTGTCTCTGCATCAGCCCGATGTATTCCAGATCGGGTTTGTAACAGATGAGGATGCCAGCGAATTCGGATTCTCGGATTACATCACGGTATATATTCCATTTTCCTACTCCTTTGCAGGACAAACCTATCTCGTTCCCAGGAGCAGGGTGCGTCCTTTGGATCATATCAAACCTGCTGATGCCATGAAATACGTGGTATCGGGAGGAATCGCCGAACCCGACCAGGAACCTACCCCTCCCCGCGAGTAGGAAATTGTTGGATATGCGAACTATATGTTTACTGGCAGCAGTTCTTCTGCTGCACAACCCCGTTTATTGCTGGGGCTTTTTTGCACATGAAAAAATCAATGGGTATGCAATTTATCTGCTGCCTCCGGAAATGCTGGTATTCTACAAGCCATCTCAGGCTTACCTGCAAACCCATGCAACCGATCCGGATAAACGTCGATATGTGGTAAAAGCAGAAGGGCCGAGGCATTTCATCGACCTGGACCAATATGGCCAATACCCATTCCCTGAATTACCCCGCAAATGGGAAGATGCCCGTAAAAAATTCGGGGAGGACAGCCTTCAACAGCATGGCATTCTTCCCTGGCGCATTTTACAGGTACTTGGCATGCTGACCAGTGCATTCAGGGAAAAGAATACCGCTTCGATCCTGAAGCTTTCCGCTGATCTCGGGCATTATATCGGAGATGCGCATGTACCCCTGCATACCAGTTCCAATCACAATGGCCAGAAAACCAACCAGCATGGCATTCATGGTTTCTGGGAAAGCCGGCTACCGGAATTGCTGGCAGATCAGGAATGGGATTTCTTTCTGGAGAAAGCCCGGTATATCCCTCAGCCAGCAGAAAGAACCTGGCAGATCATCCTGGAAAGTGCGGCTGCTGTGGATTCGGTGCTGGAGCTGGAAGCGATACTGAGTAATACCATTCCACCCGATCAGAAATTTGCCTTTGAGTGGCGCAAGCAAACCCTGGTAAGACAGTATTCAAGCGAGTTCAGCAGGCTGTATAACCAGGCCCTGAAAGGAATGGTAGAACGCCGGATGCGACAATCGGTGCAGGCAGTAGCAGATTATTGGTACACGGCCTGGGTAAATGCGGGACAGCCATCCCTGCAACAATTGGCTAGAATGAAAGCCCAATCGAATGCAGAGCCTGGACTTGACAGCCTGAGTATTTTATGGAGAAGCCAACCTATCAAGGGCAAATCCTGCGACTAAGGACAAGGAGAATTGACATTTTTTAAGGAACTTGCGGACTCACCAAACCAGCCAACGAAGTGGTACATAACTTTAATGCAGGCCCGTCTATCTTACCCAAAGAAGTCTTCCAGGCGGCCAGCGAAGCCATTCTCAATTATAATAACATGGGACTCTCCATACTGGAAATCGGGCATCGCACCGATGCTTTCCAGGCAGTAATGGACGAAGCCCGCGCCCTGGTGAAAGAACTGATGCAGCTACATGACCAGAAAGAAGTATTATTTCTTCACGGAGGTGCATCCACGCAATTTTTCCAGGTGCCGATGAACCTGCTGGCAGCAGATCGTAAGGCGGCCTATCTGGATGGCGGAACCTGGGGAGTTAAAGCAATAAAAGATGCCAAACTATATGGCACTGTAGAAGTAGTAGCCAGCTCAAAGGACAAAAATTATTCGTATATCCCTGACGGCTATACGATTCCCAATGATGCAGCCTATTTTCATTATACCACCAACAATACGGTTGAAGGCACGCAGATGCATTCGATTCCTGAAACGAATGTTCCGCTCGTAGCAGATATGAGCAGTGATATACTGAGCACGCAGATGGACTTCAATCGCTTTTCGCTGATCTATGCAGGAGCGCAAAAAAACATTGGTGCAGCAGGGGTAAACCTGGTGATTGTGGATCCTTCCGTTCTTGGGAAAGCAGATCGCGCCCTCCCCACCATGATGGATTACAGGGAGCATATTAAAAACGGGTCCATGCTGAATACGCCACCTGTTTTTGCCGTATACGTATGTATGCTCACCTTGCGCTGGCTGAAACAACAGGGAGGAGTAGCAGCCATTCAGCAAATCAATGAAAAGAAGGCACAACTCTTGTATGATACGATCGATCAGAACAGCATCTATACGGCACCGGTAGCCCAAAAAGACCGGAGCCGGATGAATGCGGTATTCACCATACAGGACCCGGAGGTAGAAAAAGAATTTTTAACAGCCGCAAAAGCGGAAGGATTTTATGGTGTGAAAGGACATCGTTCCGTTGGTGGTTTCCGCATCAGCATGTACAATGCATTACCCTATGAAAGCGTAGTAACATTAACCGAATTCATGAAAGAATTCGCAACAAAAAAAGGATAATCCTTACATTTAAATAACATGGCCAGGATACAACCATTCAAAGCAGTTCGCCCGCAGACAGATAAAGCCGCCCAGGTAGCGTCTCCACCTTATGATGTATTAAATTCAGCAGAAGCTGCTGAACAGACAAAAAACAATCCAAACAGTTTTTTACGCATTACCAAATCCGAAGTGGATTTACCGGGAATTGCTGATATTCATACCGCTGAAGTATATGAAAAGGCAAAATCCAATTTGCAGGATTTTCTTTCGAAAGGCATACTCCTCAGAGAGGATAAACCCTGCTATTATATCTATGAACTGGTAATGAATGGCAGGCATCAAACCGGACTTGTTGCTGTGTCATCTGTAGATGATTATGAAGCGGACATTATCAAAAAACATGAATTCACAAGGCCTGAAAAAGAGCAGGATCGAATCAATCATATTCGTACCAGCGGTGCCCAAACAGGAAATGTATTCCTGGCTTACCGCGATGTAGCAGCCATTAACTCACTGATTGAAAACTGGAAGCAACGGACACCCTTATACGATTTCGTAGCAGAAGATAGCATCGGTCATACCATTTGGGTGGTAAACGAGGAGGCAGCCATCGCGCAGTTAACAGAACTATTTGCCAAAGAAGTACCATATACCTACATAGCGGATGGACATCACCGGGCAGCTTCCGCTGCAAAAGTGCGGAAATCACTGGAGGCAGGCTATCATGATCATGCCAATTATTTTTTAACGACCTTGTTTCCTGCCGGTGAATTACATATCATGGACTATAACCGGGTGGTAAAAGATCTGAATGGACATACCGAATCAGACTTTCTGAGGGCCTTATATGATCATTTTGAAGTGGAGCGTATGCCTTCCGCTTTTTCTCCCACCAGGCTGCATGAATTCGGTATGTATTTGGGAGGGCAATGGTTTAAACTGACAGCCAAAGAAGGAACGTATAAAACTGATCCGATTGGTGTGCTGGATGTGACCATTCTTTCGGAACTGATACTGGATCCTATGCTTGGCATTAAAGACCAGCGGACGGATAAACGAATTGATTTTGTTGGCGGCATACGCGGGTTAGGCGAACTGGAAAAGCGGGTGAACAGCGGCGAAATGAAAATCGCTTTCAGTCTTCATCCCGTTAGTATCCAGCAATTGTTTGATATTGCCGACAGCGGAAATGTAATGCCCCCAAAAAGTACCTGGTTTGAGCCCAAGTTACGCGATGGCTTATTGACTCATTTAATCTACGAATAATGCGAAAAGTCCTTCTTCTGTGTTGTCTGATTTGGTTGGGAAGCAGTATTGAACTGGCTGCACAGGAAGATGTCAAATCCTTACATGCCAATGCGAGGAAATATATGCAGGAATCCGACTATTCAAACGCTGTGCTGGTTTTGAATAAGGCATTATCCCTTGAACCTGCCAATGCAGACCTGCAAAATGATTTGCTATTCACCTATTACCTGGCCCGTAACTATGGAAAAGCCATGGAATTGGGAAAACAGCTGGTGAACACGGACAAACCGGATATTCGTAGTTTTCAGTTACTGGGACTCACCTATCGCGCTATTGAAGAAAATAAGGAGGCAGAAAAACTCTATAAAAACGGGATACGTATTCATCCCAATAGTGGTGTACTGTACAATGAATTTGGAGAATTCCTTTGGGCTAAAGAGAAATTTGAAGCGGCCGTAGAGCAATGGGAAAAAGGAATAGCGGCAGATCCCAATTATTCCGGTAATTATTATAATGCTGCTAAACATTATTATCTGACCAAGGATAAAATCTGGGCACTGATCTATGGGGAGATTTTCGTTAACCTGGAAAGTTACAGCCGACGTACTCCGGAGATCAAGGAACTCCTGCTAAACGGATACAAAAAATACTATGGCAAGATGGGTGAATTACAGCCAGCTAACCCCAAAAATGGATTTGAACTGACTGTAAGCGGAATCTTCGACAAACATGCCGGAACGGTAAGTTCCGGAATCAGTGCAGCCAGCCTAACCAAACTGCGCAGCAAATTCATACTCGACTGGTATGAAAAAGAGCCGGTTGCTTATCCTTTCCGTCTGTTTGAATATCATCGTCAATTATTAAGGGAAGGCTATTTTGAAGCCTATAATCAGTGGCTCTTCGGTGCAGCTCAAAACCTGCCTGCATTCCAGCAATGGTCCCAGGCCAATGCCACCACATATGAAGCCTTTCTGCAATACCAGCGTGGCAGAGTATTCAAATTACCTGCGAACCAGGATTATCGCTTTCTGGACAACAAGAAATAAGCATTGATTTTCAATTGTTTAAAAAAAATTACTAACAACTGACAAATATTTTAATCAATGTTTGAACATTGGTGTTATACTTTTTATTAACTTTGTTCGAAAAAGAAAATTTCAACACACAATGAAAAAGGCAATTTTTGTATTCGCTGCTTTTGCCGGCCTGGCAACTGCTTGTAACAATGCTCCGGAAGGAGAAACCGCAACTACCGCTGACGCACAGGCTGCTGCTGCCGGCACAGGGGCTACCTACAGTATCGACACCACAACCAGCGTAGTAGAATGGCTGGGAACCAAACCCGTTGGTCAGCACAATGGTACCATGAAAATTTCTGCCGGTGAGTTCAGCATTGCTGATGGAAACATCACTGCAGGAAATTTCACCATTGACGTAAATTCTCTTACCGATCTGGATATGAACGGTGAAATGAAAGACAAACTGGAAGGTCACCTGAAGAGCGCTGATTTCTTCGATGTTGCGAAGTTTCCTACTGCCAGCTTCGTGATTACCGGAGTTGAGCCTATTTCAGGCGACAGTACTGCTACCCACAAAATCAGCGGTAACCTGACACTGAAGGACAGCACGAAGAATGTTAGCTTCCCTGCACAGGTAACTGTAGCTGAAACTGGTGTGAAAGCTGCTGCCAACTTCAATATTGACCGTACCCAGTGGGGTATGTTCTACGGAAACGACCAGAGCCTGGGCGATAAATTCATCCGTCCGGAAGTAAATATCAAATTGAATATCAACGCCAACAAATTATAACTCGCTTTTTTCTAGTGATGTTTTGAGTTGGATCAACCGGGAGCTTCGGCTCCCGGTTTTTTTATGGTGGTGGTTACCTATATTTGAAATGGATTATTCACACACTAACGATTGATGCATATGAATCAGCCACAACGCCTTTTTGACTGTCTGCAGTCACTTATGGACAAAAATCCCGCCCAACCCCTGCTTTCAGGAAAGGAAAACGGACAATGGAAAGAGTATTCTGTTCAGGAAGTAAAGGAACTCGTGGACCAGCTAAGTGGGGGCCTGCTAAACCTTGGGATGGGCTGTGGCGATATGACTCCGGAAGGCAGGGATAAAATTGCCATCCTTTCCAAAAACCGCCCGGAATGGGTGGTAGTAGACCTGGCTGTTCAGCAAATAGGAGCAATCCTTACGCCTGTTTACCCAACAATCAACGCCAAGGAACTTGAGTTTGTATTGAATGATGCCGGCGTTAAAATGGCGTTTGTGAATGATGAAGAACTCTATCACAAAATCCTGAGCGTTCAGTCGAGGGTACCCTGTCTCCAGCACATATTTACGTTTGAACATGTTACCAATGCCGCACACTGGAAAGATGTAATCCGGAACAACAGCGAGGAAGCACAGCAACAAATTCCGGCGATCACATCAAAAATCGGCTACGAAGATCTCTTCACCATCATCTATACATCAGGTACCACAGGTACTCCGAAGGGCGTGATGTTATCTCACAAGAATGTACTCAGCAATGTGTTGAGCAGTATAGAATCGGCTTTCCTTGAAATTGGTGTTGAAGGACAAAAAGCCCTGAGCTTCCTGCCTCTGAACCATATTTTTGAACGGATGGTTACCTATATCTACCTGTTTTCCGGCACCACGATTTATTATGCCGAAAGCATGGATACCATTGGCGATAACCTCAAGGAAGTCAAGCCTACCCTATTCACCACAGTACCCCGCCTGCTCGAAAAAGTGTATGAAAAAATCATGCTGAAAGGAATGGAACTAACCGGCGTTAAGCGCAAACTCTTTTTCTGGGCACATGACCTTGCCGATCATTTTGAATTGCATAAAAACCAGGGATTCTGGTACAACACGCAACTTGCACTTGCGAATAAACTGGTATTCAGTAAATGGAGAGAGGCATTGGGCGGAAATCTCAAAGCGATCATCAGTGGCGGTGCGGCCTGCCAGGTAAAACTCATCCGAATCTTTACAGCCGCACAAATTCCGATTATGGAGGGCTATGGCCTTACAGAAACATCTCCGGTAATCGCAGTGAACCGCTATGGTAAACATGGCCGCAAATTTGGAACTGTTGGCACACTTATTAACGGTGTGGAAGTGAAGATTGCTGAAGATGGAGAGATTTTATCCCGCGGACCGAACACCATGATGGGATATTACAAAAGGCCGGACCTGACAGCTGAAGTGATGCAGGGCGACTGGTTTTGCACAGGTGATATCGGATTGTTTGAAGAGGGTAAGTTCCTGAAGATCACCGACCGCAAAAAAGAAATGTTCAAAACCAGTGGAGGCAAATACGTGGCGCCGCTTCCTATTGAAAACAAACTCAAGGAGTCTTTATACGTAGAACAAGTGCTGGTAGTGGGTGCAGAAAGAAAATTTGTAGGGGCCCTGATTGTGCCCTCCTTTGCCAACCTGCGCGATTGGTGCCGGCAGCAAAATATTGAATATACCAGCAATGAGGAAATGATCCGCCATCCTAAAGTGGCTGAGTTATACCGCGACCTGGTAGAGAGTTTCAACAAGTATTTCAACCACGTAGAGCAAATTAAAAAGTTTGAATTGCTGCCCCAGGACTGGTCCATTGAAACCGGCGAATTGACCCCTAAACTGAGTTTGAAACGAAAAGTTATCCAGGAAAAATACAGGGACGAAATTGAAAGGGTTTACGCATAATACCCAATTACCCCAGATTTTATATATTAGCGTCAAATTCAGTCCTTATGAAATCAAGAATCGGACTCCTGGTCCTGATTGCCCTGTTATTTACACTGGCTTCCTGTACTCGTCGTGTTGTGGTAGTACACCATCCACCACATCCCCGGGGTAAGCATCATAAAGTGCATCGCCTGCCACCCGGACAAGCAAAGAAAGTTTACGGAACCAAATCTGCCCGTCCGCATGCACCCGGGCAACGTAAAAAAAGACATTGATTCTTCATCCTCCGCGGCGGAGTGGCAATCTGCCGTGGCGGATGAAATTCAGATTTTCTCGATTCCGTTTTCCTTGATACGGATGAGTTTCTGTTTGAAGAGGTTACCGATTGCCATCTTGAAGGCTTTTTTGCTCATCCCGAGGTTATCGTAGATATCTTCGGGATCGGATTTATCATGGTAGGGCAAAAAACCTCCGTGCTGCGCGAGCAGTTCCAGTATCTTTCCTGCTTCTCCGCTCACCCGCTGGTAGCCACGCTCGCCAAGTGCCAGATCAATTTTATTTTCCTCGCGGATCTTACGCACATAACCTTTCAGCCTGTCGCCAACCTGGATATTCTGGTAGATATCACTAAAGTGTAAAACGCCGGTATGTTTTCCATTTATGATACAGAGATAACCGATATCCGTACGACGATAGACCAACAGATCAACAGCATCTTTTTCTTTCAGGTCGAGGTCTTCATTGGAAAGAAAGCTTTCAATTTTTTCTGTAGCGGCGACACGCCCTGTCTGTTCATCAATATAAATTCTGACAATATAAATTCCACCCACCCGCATCGTACCGAGTTGTTTCGACTTGGGAACAAAGAGATCTTTCATCAGTCCCCAATCCAAAAAAGCTCCCTGTTTCGTTGCACTCACTGCTTTTAATGCCACGATATCTCCAACAGTACCCAGTGGTTTCTGCGTAGTAGCAATCAACCTGTCTTCTGAATCATGATAAACAAACACTTCCAATTCATCACCGACTTTTAATCCAGCAGGTACAAATCGTTTGGGCAAGAGAATACCTTCTTTTCCATCATCGAGGAAAACACCAAAATCAACTGTCCGGATAACCCGCAGTGTATTGAATTCGCCAACTTTAATCATACTGTTTATTTGAACTGGAAGCAAAGCAAATGTAGCCGAATTTAAGAAAGCAGGTAAATTTGTTACTCAAGCAGGCAGCATGGAAAAAAATCACGTCATTAGAATTAAATGCCCGGATCAGAAAGGACTTATTGCCGGTATCGCCGGGATTCTCTTCAAAAGGGGATACAATATCCTGGTGATGAAAGAATACGTGGAAACCGAAACCGGACAGTTTTTTGCAAGACTTGAAATCGCCGGAGAATTAGAACCGCAGGAACTGGAATCGGAACTCAGGTACCTGTTACCGCCCTCCGCAATAGTTGAAATCATACCCCGAAAGAAGAAAAGAATCGTACTGCTGGTAACTAAAGAATACCATTGCCTCGGCGATTTGTTGGTTCGTCATTATTTCAAGGAACTGCATGCTGAGATACTTGCAGTGATCGGCAATCATAACACGCTACAATCATTTACTGAAAAATTTGAAATTCCCTTTCATTTTATAAGTCATGAGGGTATAAGCAAAACAGCGTTTGAAGAAACCATCCTGCAAACACTGGAAACTTACCAACCCGACTATCTCGTGCTGGCTAAATTTATGCGTATACTTACACCAGAGTTCGTACAACGTTACAAAGACCGGATCATCAATATTCATCATTCTTTCTTACCTGCTTTCATTGGTGCCAATCCGTATAAAAAAGCATTTGAACGGGGTGTTAAACTGATCGGTGCCACGGCGCATATCGTAAACAACGACCTGGATGAAGGTCCTATTATTACCCAGCAGATCATACCGGTAAAACATGATGATGGCTTAACTGACATGATTGAAGCAGGGCATGAAATTGAAAAATCCGTACTTGCGGATGCATTAAAACTGGTACTGGAAGACCGTATTTTTGTTTCCGGCAATAAAACCATCGTATTTTCCTGATGAAAACATTTTCCATTCAACCTTATCAAGATAAACACCAGCAGGGAGTTATCAACCTGATATTACCCATACAGCAAATCGAATTTGGTGTACCTGTCACAATTAAAGATCAACCTGATCTTTTGATCATCCCTGAATTTTATCAGAAAAACAAAGGCAATTTTTGGGTTGCAACAGATCAGGAAAATGTAATCGGCAGCATCGGACTGATTGACATCGGGCACCAGGCTGCTGCCATACGAAAGATGTTTGTACGGGCTGATTATCGTGGAAAGGAAACAGGGTTGGGTCAGGCATTACTGGATACTGCCATTAACTGGTGTAAAGAAAATGAAATCAGCAGTATTTATCTTGGAACAGTAGAGCAGCTAAAAGCAGCACAGCGATTCTATGAAAAAAATGACTTTCATAAAATCGCTGTAGAAGCATTACCGGATTTCTTTCCAAGAATGCCGGTAGATACACATTTCTATGTTAAGCAAGTTGCGTACTCTTAAGGGTAGCCAATACCTCAGGAGTTACATTACCAAACAGGGATACTCCGGCTGCACCTTTTGCCATTGATAGTTCAATCCCCGTTTTTAGTTCTTCCATAGAATCAAAATCGGGAAGGTACAAACCAGCATACAGCGGAAATTTTCCAGCCAGGAAATGCACACCTTCTGTTACCGCATCGCCAATCCATTTAACATCTTCCTGGTAAAACTTATGGTAGATCATGGGGAATACAGCATCCAGGTTCCAGTTGGTCCAGTCCTGGCGAACAATTCTGCGCGCCACTTCGGGAGTTGGAAATACAGCCGCAGTGATCCATTTTTTATGACGATTGGCAACTTCTGCTAATTGGTTAACTACCTTGTTGATGGCATTATAGCGGAAGAGACGCCAGGACAAAACTCCATCCGGGTAAGGCAGATCCAGCGGATCTTTACCAGATATTTTTTTATACTCAGCTCTGCAGGTTGAACAGTAACAGAAATCATAAGCAGGCAATTCCTGCTGCTGAACCAGGTTGTAATTCTTCCATAGGTTAAGCGGGAGTATCACATCACAAAACCGGATATAATCAAGATGCAGGCCATCAATATAATCTTTTGAAAGAATCTGTTCTGCTTCCTGTTTCAGGTAAGCCTGAACTTCCGGTTTGGAGGGACATAACCAGCGATAATAGCCAACATATGGAGGATGATCAATAACTGATTTTCCTTCTCTCGAAATCGCATACCAATCAGGATGTTGTTCCATGAGGCTTTTCACCCCCTTGTTCATGGTCCAGTTCCAGCGATGCGCTTCCAGCTTCATTTTTTGGGCAGCCCTGAAATGTTTCTCGGAATCATCTTCAAATAAAACACCCCGAACTCCGGCTGCAGCATATGCAGCATATCGTTCATACAATTCTGCTTCTGAATCCTTGGGATTCGGTCTGGTCCAGATCCAGTGTTTTGCCTTTCTTTTTTTGAAATCCAAATCAGCAGCGCTGAGAGAAGTCCCAATTGAAAGCGAGGCTGTTGTAAGCAAACTGTTTTTTATAAAATTTCTGCGGTTACTCATAGTTGTTAGTTCACTTTTCTCTGAATGTAATGTATCCCCAATGTTCAGGAACATGCATATCTATTAATCCCTGCGGAGACCATACCCAGTTATCTTCGCGAAGCCGCTTACCATCCGGCCCTATTCTCCTTTTATAGGATTGTCCATCCATGTCCATGGTCCACTGCACCCTTGAAAAATTGATTCTCCAGGTAGCGCCGGGTTGAGGTTGTGAAATACGGCCTGGACGTTCCAGATCCTTATAGGGAATCGCCATTTCAACTATCCAGCCTTTATCAATATCACGGTTATCATTAAGCGTACCTTTAAGTTGTACTGCAGATAACAATCGATCCGAGTTCCAGCCCATCACCATAGGTCCGCCTTTTTTATACGGCTTGGTCATAAACAGGTCCATGATCGTACCTAGTGCATTGATTTCATATTCGAAGTATTGTTCCTGGTCGTTATTGGGATCCAGAAATACTTCAAAATCGTGATCGTTGAAAATGATAGCATCCCGATCGGTAAGTGTAGCCCAGAGATGAGGCTCTTCCATTTCGGCAAGGATATACAGGTACTGCTCATCCCACAACATTTTAACCCGGGTTTTAAATCTTGGAACCGGCTTTTTGCTGCCTTCAATATCCTGGAAATAACTGGTCCACGCAGCTTTTTTCCAGACCTTATCTACTTTCCCATCAATCTGAATCTTGTGCTGCGTTTTCAGCACATCATAGCGCTTGGGTAATGAGTCTGCTGACAATTCAGTTTGACAAATACTACCCAGTGCCAATCCACATATTGTAATAAGCTCAACCATACTTTTCTAGTGACGGAAAAAGGATTTGTGTAACATTTCTATCTGATAAATCAGTAATATGAAACAAAGCTATAAGGCTTTCACAATTCTGACTTTTTAATATTCAACAAATGATGCGATTCAATGAACCTTAACGTAGTTTCAATAAAAGTTTTATATGTCGCATCCATTGCTTTGTTGGGATATCATACTGGAGGGCAGATCCCGAAGAGAAGAATTCAGCAAGGATATCTCTTACCTAAACCGCTTGCAGGAGTCGGGCTATTGGAAGTATTCTCCAGGCAGGTCACTCGATAATGCATTGGTATGGGAAAATAAAACGATACTGGTTACCACTGCAGATCTAAAGATTCTGTTTGCCAGTAAAAATATTGAGCGCATGAATGGATATCAACCCTGGGAAGTAATAGGAAAATCACCGAAACTATTCCAGGGGCCAGCTACACAGCTAAGCAGCAGGCTGATGATCCGGAATGCACTGACTGAAATGAAGCCCTTCAACTGCACCATTCTGAATTATCGAAAGGATGGGACACTCTACAATTGCCTGATTGAGGGCTATCCTGTGGCAAATGAAGCAGGCAGATTAACCAACTATGTTGCCATTGAAGAGGAAATCGATTTATAGTTAATCCTGTTTAAGATCATCAGGGTCCCCGGTTTCTTTATGGGTTTCGCGATGGGGGAAGTCCCTGTTCAGCCGGTTACTTAATTTCTTCTTTTCCTTACGATTGACCCTCCAGGTCCATATTATAAAAACCAATACTGTGATTGCAAGGAGAGTATAAATAAACGCATCCATAATCGTTGCTTTCAGGTAATCTACTATCCCAATATTACCTGAATATTACCGCTAATTCCCTGCTATTTATTATCTTTTCGACATGCAAGCGAAATCAACCCGTTCACGCAGGGAATTTTTACAGACAAGTTCTGTTTTGCTGGGAGGTCTTTTATATCTTCCTGCATTTGCAAAAACCGGATACGCTCCTAAACTAAGTTTCTCTACACTAGGTTGCCCCGACTGGAACTTTGACAAGATCACGCAATTCGCAGCCGAACATGGCTATAAAGGATTGGAGATCCGGGGTATTCAGCGTGAACTCGATTTAGTGAAATCGCCCGTATTCAATTCAGCATCGACCAGGTCATTAACCATGGCGCGTATGAAGGAAAAAGGACTGCGTTTTGTTGGATTGGGATCTTCCTCCACCCTGCATTTTAAGGAAGCGGTTAAAAGAAAAGAACAGTTGGAGGATGGCAAACGTTTTATTGACCTTGCCGAGCAACTGAAATGTCCCTATGTGAGGGTCTTCCCCAATAATTTTCCCAAAGAACAGAGCAGGGAAGAAACCATGGATCTGATTAAAGCAGGATTGCTTGAATTATCCGCACATGCCAAAGGATCAGGTGTTGAAGTATTGATGGAAACACATGGCGACCTTGTTTATCTGGCTGATCTGGAAAAGATCATGAAAGAAGTAAATAATCCGAAAATCGGTTTGATCTGGGATATTTCCAACATGTGGACGGTAACCGGTGAAGCCCCCGCCAAAGTATATCCGGCATTGAAAAAATACATCCGGCATGTACATGTAAAGGATGCCATTAAAGATGAGGGAAAACTTCGCTATACCTTTTTAGGAAAGGGGCAGGTGCCTATTTTTGAAGGAATCGACCTGCTTGCAAGGGATAACTATAAAGGGTTTTATAGTTTTGAATGGGAAAAATTATGGCATCCCGAAATTGCCGAACCAGAACTGGCGCTGGCAGATTTTCCGCAAGCAATGAAAACACATTTTGCATAATCTATCCAATATTGAAAAATGCCTGGAGATTCCGTTTACTTAAATACCAAAGTTGTACGTCAAAATACCTATGATGCCATCATTGTTGGATCCGGCGTTAGCGGAGGGTGGGCCGCAAAAGAATTATGTGAAAAAGGTTTACGCGTTCTCTTATTAGAAAGAGGCGGGCCGGTTCAGCATCCCAGTTATCCAACTTCGTTGATGCATCCCTGGGAGTTTGAACACCGTAACAGTTTATGTAAAGCCGACCGGGAAAAATATCCCATTCAAACCAGGCATTATTCCATCAATGAAGACAATAAACATTTCTATACCAGGGATCTGGAAAACCCGTATGAAGAAATAAAACGGTACGACTGGATCAGGGCGGATGTGCTTGGAGGCCGTTCCCTTTTATGGGCGAGAGCCTGCTACCGTTGGAGTGATCTTGATTTTGAAGCGAATCTCAAAGATGGGCATGGGGTGGACTGGCCTATCCGTTATAAAGACCTGGCGCCCTGGTATGATTATGTAGAAACATTTGCAGGCATCAGTGGGAATAGAGATGGTATCCCGCATTTACCAGACGGTGTATTTCAACCTCCTTTTGAAATGAATTGTGTGGAAAAGGACTTTACCGCAAAAATTGCCAAAGCCTATACCACCCGGCAGGTTATCATTGGAAGATCCGCTAACCTAACGGCGCCGCTCAAGGGAAGAGGTGTATGTCAGTCGCGAAGTCTGTGTCACAGAGGTTGTCCTTTTGGTGCCTATTTCAGCTCGAACTCCAGCACGCTGCCTGCAGCCATGGAAACAGGAAGATTAACCATCCGAACACATGCACTGGTGAACAAGGTTTTATATGACGAAAAGAAAGGAAAGGCAACCGGCGTAGAGATCATTGATACGGAGACAAAACAAACAGAAGAGTACTATGCTAAGCTTTTGTTCATCAATGCATCCACGATCGGCACAACAGCTATCCTGTTGAATTCTGTATCCAATCGTTTCCCGAATGGTTTGGGAAATGACAGTGGACAGTTGGGACTGAACCTGATGGATCATCATAAAGGGCTGGTAATAGCAGCTGATGTTGATGGATTTGAAGATCGTTATTACAAGGGAAGAAGACCTACCAATATGTATATACCAAGATTCCGGAATGCTACTGAGGCAACCGGCGATTTTTTGAGAGGATATCATTTTGGGGGAGGCGCCTATCGGACACGCGGACAGGCAGAAGGCATTGGTGAAGAGCTAAAAGCGAATATGAGTGAAGCAGGTCCCTGGAAGATCAGCATTTATCATTTTGGTGAATGTCTGCCTTATCAGGAGAATAAAATGAGTCTGCATCCCGATAAAAAAGATCCGTTTGGAAGACCTATAATACAATTTGATGCACAGTTCCGGGACAATGAAAAAAGCATGTTTGAAGATGCTGCCAAAACCGGAGTGGAATTGTTTGAGAAAGCCGGTTATAAAAATATTACAGTTAGTGGAAAGATGTCATTCCCGGGAAATGCCAATCATGAAATGGGAACCGCGCGCATGGGACGAGATCCAAAAACCTCCGTACTGAATGCTTTCAATCAACTGCATGCAGTAAAAAATGTTTTTATCACAGATGGGGCCTGTATGACATCCGGCTCTTGTGTAAATCCATCCATAACCTATATGGCATTAACCGCAAGAGCGTGTGATTATGCGATTCAGGAAATGAAAAAAGGGAATATCTAATCCGTATATAAAGCGGGTAAATCTTTTTCAAAAATCGTAACAGGCAAGTTGTAAAACCGGATAAAATCGGGTTCACTAACCTGGCCTGGAAAGGGCGCATAATAATGCGTTGGACTTGTTTTATCATTTCGCCATACCAGTACATAAGATAAACGCAAGCCCGGTGTTGTAATCGTTTTTAATAATACTTCTGTCCACCAATTTGGGTTTGAAATGGATTCAAGTCCTGTTTCTGTAAGAGCCGCCAGCTTGCCGGACTTGTTGGCATAAGCCTGGACGATCTGTAATTTTTTTAGTGCAGCGGGAAGATTATATTTTCCATCCCGACCAAAATCGGCATAGTTATCCATGCCTACCATATCAACAAAGTCGTCACCAGGGTATCGCTCCAGAAATTCGGATTCAGATTGAAAAGTACAATCCGGTGAAAAGGCATAGAGCAACTGATGAATATTCATTGAATCACGCATATAGGTGACTGTGAATCTCCAGAGCGTCTTTATTTCATCCGGACTGCAATGATTTTTCCCCCACCAGAACCAGCTACCATCCAGTTCATGGAAGGGCCGGAAGATCATTGGAATAGGTTCACCGCCAGCACCCTTTACTGTATGCAAAAAATCAGCTATTCTTCTGAGAATGCTTTTATATGTATCATGTGCTGCAGCGCCTGGGATCATTTCTCTTACGGAAGCCTTTGATACGCCTTCTTTCCAATAAAATCCACCTCCCGAAAGCGGATTGTTGAAATGCCAGGAAACGGTAATGAGCCCGCCTCGTTTATACGTATCCGTTATTACCTTTCGCAGGCGGCTTTCTTCCTGCTTTATCAGGCTGTCTGGCCGGCCGGATAAACCACTGATATCGATACCAATAACAGCGGGATGAGAGCCTGTAATGGATTTCACATCCGATCGATCAGCGTCTCCGCTCCAGCCATGACCATATTCAGTGGCATGCTGATGCCCAAACAGGATACCCTTTTCAGATAACTGATGGAGGTTACGATAAAGCGCCCTGGTTTCTTTGGTAGCTTTCGTGTCAATCGGTACAGGTTCACCTGCATAAGAAGAAAGACCCGCAAGCAGAATAAGTAATAAGAATTTCATTCGAGTAAAAAGTATAGTCCGATTAAAGCAAGAATGATGGCAATGGAAGTTAGTCCATACAAAAAGATACAATAGAATTCAGGAATGGGGTTGATCAGGCTCAGTACACAACTGATGAAACCGGTGAATGCTCCAATGACCATCAGGAGGATTCCGTTGAATTGGCGTTTGGCAAGATTGGCAGGCATAGCAATGGTATTTAGGTGGTTCACTTTTTTTCCTGAAGTTGTTGTTTCATAACATGTGCAGTTTTATGTTCTCCGGTATGACTCCAGCCTGGTGGCATAACCAGGTACAACAATTTATTCTTTATTCCAGGGGCACGATATACATCCTTTGCAAGCGCAACGATTTCACCGAAGTAGGCATCCAGAAAATTATTGGGTTTAATATCACGTGTGATGCCATACTTAATCTGAACATGCTCCTTCTCTGGCTGGTAGGTTTTGAAAACACGGTCCCAGATATTGAGCAGGTTGCAAAAATTGGTATCCATGTATTCAACATTTTTTGCATGGTGAACCCGGTGATGGGAAGGAGTGAGAATCCATTGACCTAGTTTTCCCATATTCCCTTTTTTCATTACTGTCTCACCCACATGTATAAACGCACCCCAGGTACCATCAATAAACATGATGACAAATAACATGGGAGGAGGAACGCCCAATAAAATACAGATAGTTGTTCGAATCAAATCAGCGTAAGGCGCTTCCAAAAAAAAATGTGCGTGCGTAACCCCGAGATGCATTGTTTCGGGGGCATGATGTGTTGAATGCAGGCACCAGAGTAAACGTACTTTATGCCCAAGGTAGTGGTAAACAAAATGCGCGAGTTCCCATATCACATAGCCATAGACAAACCAATACCAGGTAAATGGTACGGTAAAGAGGGCTTTATCTTCCAGCCATCCGATCACCAGGAAGGTCATCCCTATGGCAATAAATCTTCCCAGGAAGGCATTCAATACATAAGAAAAGAAAGGAATTTTGTAAGATATGACACTGAACTTTTTGTAAAATATTCCTCTTACTAATTCCAGGATCAGGATGATAGGAATGACAGGAGAGATAAAAGCAGCAATGCCTTCAAAGGTTCTGAGTTTGCTGTAATCTCCCTCAGTAATCAGTTGAATCAGTGCATCAAAACCAAAAAAGGAACGAAATTGTTCCCAAACAGCAAGCAGGAAGTCCATCATGGAGTAAACAGGTTATTACCCTAATTTACTCCAAGTTTTTGAACCTTCCTAGATCCGGGATTATTTAAAAAGTCGCGGATCAAAGAGGCAATGCGGGCCAGCGAAATAATTGCCTACAAAGGCTTTACGCTGAAATTCCGGAATGGAAACCGGTTCGTTTTCAACTGCTTCCGTTTCCTGAACAGCAGGATTAACAACTTCAGTTGTTTTTTTGGCAGCCGGATAGGCTACATACATTTTCTTCCATGAGGGCATAGGTAATGACTGGTTCTTCATACACTTCATTTTCGTTACTAAATCGACCAGCGGGCACAAAAAATGCCTGCTAGATGCAGGCAATCGTATTATTTAATGAATACAAAGATACACTTCTTATTGAATCTTGCCAATTAGTGCCAGTAATTTAACAATTTGGCAAAATTCAAGATCTGAAAATCAATGAATTGCTTTTAGTTTACGAATTCCTTAAATGCTGAATCAAGCTGGAAGGTTGTAACGCCAGAGCTTAGCAGTGTTGCTGCCTGGACTTTCATTTTATCCTTTGCTTCCGCTGAATTGGGATTCCTATGATTTAATACACCCACCACCAGGATTCCCTGCTTTTCGGCCCATGTTACATCCTCTTTGGAGATTTGAGAGGAAAACAGGTAATAATGTGCAGGATTGAAATCCGGCCGTTGTTGATACTCCTCCAATTGTTTGCGGGTACAACTCAGTTTGATCTTTCCTCTGAAAAATTCAGTTGATTCATCTGTGCCGATCATAAGAGCTGATTCCCGAAGCTTGTATTTGTCGAGCAGGGTTAATACCCGCTGAAAAACTGCTTCATCAAACCCCTGGATTTTATTATCAATCATCACCTTCATCTTATCCTTACAATGCTGAAGTACTTCTTCGAATTGCAGCACACGGGTACCGGCGTTTGAACGAAGTTTTTGTATAGATGACCAATTCATGGAAGTCACCTGGCTGTCAACATCAAAATAGCGTTTAAAATTGCGGTCGTGCTGGGTGATCAGGACACTGTCTGCGGTAATGCGCAGGTCAATTTCTACCATCCAATAGCCCTGGTCAATTGCTTTTTGTAAAGCCGGCAGGCTATTTTCAGGAGAGCTATCCTCCACTACACCTCCCCTATGGGCAATCAGTCGACTGGATTGCGAATAAAGGGTGCTGCCCACAAAAAGACTAATAGCTAATAACCAGAGTTTCATTTGAAGTTGCTTTGCCTGAAGATATTACTTTAATCCCCCTTTCCGCCTTTAAAGATATTTCCAATTTCGCGACCGATTTTCTGAATCTTTTCAATCCCTTTATTGAGTGTTTCCGGGTTAATGTCTTCGTATTCCTCAAATTTATGGTCGGTATCAAACTGGCTTGGATATACCATCAGTTTAGAGTTGGAGTTAAAATATTTGTCCAGTTTTATTAGTAAACTATCAAAAACAGGATCATACGATATAGATCCTTTTCTTCCTGAGAAAAAGACAATCATGTCCTCCGCCTGGATTGATCTGGATAAAACCAGAAAGTCTTCCCAGTCGTTAAACTGATTAAAATTCATCGTTCCTGTTTTGGATTTTTCCAGGTAGAGGTTGATATCCCGCTGAGACCGGGCATTGGAGTAACATAATACAGGAATAGATAATTCCTTGGACAGGCGCATAATGATATCAAGGCAGGAAGAAAATCCTTTCTCCATTTCAGTAAGTGGCGGACAAAAAAGCAGGATCCGCTTGTGAGTTATCAGAACAGAACGGATGTTGCAGATCATTATATTACGATCAAGTCCCGATAAGATATTCTCTGTTGTCTCCCCAAAGAATTTTTCCAGCAGTGTATTTTTTTCCGGCCAGTTCAGGATTACAACACTTGCCATAATCTCTTTAGAAGTACGGATGATACCACTGTTTACATTGTGATCAATAGAGGCAATCACATTCAGATTCGTATCCGTAGCTGCAGCAATCTGGTAGGATTTTTCCAATTTTTTTCGTGCAATTGCCAGGTTATTTTCTGCCTCTTCATTGTTAGGCACAACAGACAAAACGGTAATGGGATGAGGTGATTTTTTGTCCTTGAACAGTATTGCCAGTTCCAGCATGGATTCTATCTTCTCCGGCTCTTCAATAGGAAGCAGGATATGTTCAGTATCAACCAGGCTGTCCTTATCCATTTCCATTACCGCGTCCTCGTCCATCACCAGTTTTTTGGCAGCATTTTCCGTTGCAAAGGAGGCAACCAAACAGGTAATAAGAATTAGGATAATAGTACCGTTCAGAATATTTTCGTCGAGAATTCCTTCTCTGAATCCAACGAGAATAATAGCGAGGGTGGCTGCAGCATGCGCAGAACTTAATCCAAAAATAAGCTGGCGCTCTGCAGTTTTATACTTAAACAATAATTGTGAAATGTAGGCTGCCAGCCATTTACCCAGCAATGCAGTAATCGTCAGAACCGCAGCAACAAAGAGTGCTGTATAGCCATTGAATACGACCCGTACATCCACCAGCATACCTACACTGATCAGGAAGAAAGGAATAAAGATGGCATTGCCGATGAATTCAATCCGGTTCATCAGTGCGGAAGAATGAGGTATCAGTTTGTTCAGAGCCAATCCGGCAACGAAGGCACCAATAATAGGCTCCACTCCCGCTACTTCAGCCAGGAAGGCGGCAAAGAACACCACTGATAAAACAAAAATATAATGGGATGTTTTTTCACTTTCCAGTTTGCGAAAAAACCAACGGGCGATTCTTGGAATCAGGAAAAACATGATGGCTGAGAAGATCGCCAGGGAAGTGCCGAGCCGGATCCAGAATTCCTGGTTAAGGCTTCCTTTGTTAGCTCCCATGATTACAGCCAAAATAATCAGTACTGCCGTATCCGTTAAGATTGTGCCACCAACAGCAATTGCAACCGCAGATTGTTTGGAAATTCCAAAACGTGTAACAATCGGATAGGCAACCAGGGTATGGGTTGCAAACATACTGGCAGTCAGAAAACTGGCATTGGCATCATACCCAAGTATATACAGACAAACAGGGTAACCAATTGAAAGTGGAATAAAAAACGTTAAGGCCCCAAAAATAAAACTCCGGTTTTTATGCTTTTTAAATTCGTTCAGATCAAGTTCCAGTCCGGCTATAAACATGATATACAATAACCCGATGGTAGAAAACAGATCGATAGCTGAATTTTTTGCCAGGATATTTAACCCATACGGCCCAATCACCACACCTGAAATTATCAACCCAATTATTCCCGGGATATTGAGTTTACGAAGCAGAATGGGTGAAAGCAGGATTATCAGTAGGATAAGTGAAAAAATCAGTACCGGATTACTCAAGGGTCTGTGAAATTCTTCGAGTAATTCTCTCCAGAATGTCTCCTGCATAGATAAGCACAATTATTCTCCAAACATACCTAAAAAACGGTAGCCAACTCTGACACACCGACTTCAACCTATTCAAAGAGAATCTTTGTTTTTGGGCAATCCGGCAGCATCAGTCGGGAAACCCAGTATTTCTTGATAAGCTGATTTAAAAACAAAACAATCTGATTATTACCGGGTTAATAGCAATTAAAACCCCATTAACAAATAATTTGTCTACACATGTGTACTATTTACACAATATATTGTAATTTTGTTGAAACGTTTCAACATTACGCATTTTAAACAGGCAGGTAAATGAACAAGTATATATTCCCTCTCACCCTCGGCGGACTTGGTATTGGTACCACCGAATTCGTGATCATGGGCCTGCTGCCTGAAGTGGCAGCCGCTATGGGCGTTAGCATTCCTACTGCCGGTTACCTTATCTCTGCCTATGCCTTGGGCGTTGTAGTTGGTGCTCCATTACTGGTAGGAATGTCTACCAAACACAATCCCAAAAAAACATTGCTGGTCTTAATGGCAATGTTCACCTTATTCAATGGATTATCCGGACTCGCACCTGACTTCAATTCACTGATCCTGTTGCGTTTTTTATCCGGATTACCACACGGAGCCTTTTTTGGTATCGGAGCCGTGGTTGCCTCCCAAATGGCGAAAGAAGGTAAACAGGCCCAGTCTATTGCCATGATGTTTTTAGGATTGACAGTTGCCAACCTGGCAATGGTTCCGCTGGTTACACTGGTGGGACAAGCACTCAGCTGGAGATTTGCCTTTCTGTTTGTAGCATTGATCGGTGCTGTTACCGTTTTCTTTATCCATAAATGGTTACCCGATCAACAGGCAGATTCCTCCAGTTCTGTAAAATCAGAATTGCAGTTTTTCAAAACCGGTAAAGCCTGGTTGATCCTGCTCATCACTGCCATTGGTTTCGGCGGACTCTTTGCCTGGTTCAGTTATGTAGCTCCCTTATCTATTCATGTGTCCCGCTTCTCACCTTCCTTTGTTCCTTATATCATGTTACTCGCAGGAATTGGAATGGTCATCGGAAATATCCTCGGAGGCATTCTCGCAGATAAAATGCGGGCAGATAAAGCAGCCATACTGCTTTTCCTCCTGCAGGTTATTACCCTACTGGCAGTCTTCTTTTTTTCCGATAATCAATACTTTTCGTTAATACTGACCTTTCTCTGCGGATTACTGGCAATGGCTGTTTCCTCTCCCATTAATATGCTGATGATTACCACAGCAAAAGATTCCGCCCGAATGGGTGCCGCGTTTATGCAGGCTGCATTTAATGTAGCCAATTCTCTGGGTGCTTATTTTGGCGGACTCCCGCTTGCCTATGGATTAGGATTTAATTATCCTTCACTGGCTGGAGCAATTATGGCTTTAGGCGGATTGGTTTTAAGTGTAGTTTTCATCCTGAAATACAAAACTGAAGAAAGTTCCCCTGCAGCCTATATGCCTGCCCATTAAGCTATTTATTCAGGAAGTCTTGCCGGCTGCTTTACAATAAGCTCGGCCTGCAATTCCAGAAAAGCAGCTTTGGTTGTTCCATTTAGTTTGGAGAGCAAGCGCTGAATGGCCAAAGATCCCATCTGCTGTATAGGCTGGCGTATATACGCATAGGGTGCATCAAATAATTCAAAATCATCCAGACTATCAAACCCTACCAGGGCAATACGATCCGGCACTTTTATTCGCTTCGCATGAATGTATTGCAGACAATACCCCGACATTAGATTGGATGCGCAAAAGATGGCATCGATCGATTTAGGTTGGTCGAGTAAGGCATCCATGGCTGCTTTTACCTCAGCATAACCAACAGAAGTACCCAACTGCTTAACCCTTGACTTTTCCAGCCGTATGCCTGCTGAGCGCAGGGCTTCTTCATACCCCCGAGTTCGCTCCTGAAGGGTATGCAATGGATTACTGAAGGCAAGCATACCAATCCGGGTTTTCTTTTGCGACAGTAATTGCCGGATTGCCAGTTGTGCGGCATCAAAATTATTCAGTCCCACGTAATCACAGGAAATACCCGGGAAATAGCGATCGATTAATATGAATGGAACCTTTGATTTTTTTAAACTGCGGATGGATGACTCACTCCCCGCAGGTGCCGCAATGATCAGGCCATCTACCTGGCGGGTAGACATAAAATCAAGAACCCTTTTAAACTTAGCCGAATCCTCATCCGAACTCCCAAAAATGACAGCATAACCCTGGCGATCGGCTTCATCTTCAATACATCGTGCCAGCTGCGCAAAGAAAGGATTGGCGATATCCGATACAATCAGCCCAATGCTCTGGGTTTTATTGGTTTTCAGACTCCGCGCGACAATATTCTTCTGGTAATTAAGTGATTTAGCCACTTTGCGAATCTTATCCGCAGTTTCCTTTTTAATCCTGTTTTCATGTTGATTATTTAGCACGTAGGAAACCAGGGTAACCGAAACACCGGCCTTTTCAGCAATATCCTTGAGCGAAACAGTTGCCATGGTTTAAAACTACTATAAATACGGTAGGGATGCAACGCAATAAGGAAAGCTTTTGTCAAACCTTTACATGAGAACCAAAATTTAATGTATATGCGAAAGCTTTGTCTTGCCTTATTAACAACTACCTTATTTTTTACCGCCTGCCAGAAAGTAAATCAACAGCAGGATCTAACCGGAGAAACCATTGTTACCGTAAAAGCTATTGATGCCCTATGCGGCTCCGTTATCTTTGAAATCCTGGAAGAGTCACTTAAAAAATACGGAGAGCAGAATTTTACCTACAAGGGAAAAGAATACGATGGTGTGTTTTCCAGCCAGTTACTTTGCTCAGAATTTGCAAATACCAATCTATATCCAAACAATGATGGGAGTTTCGAACCCAGTTCATTTAAAGTACTGATTTCAAAAAACCCTCCCACCTATAATTGTGAAAATGCAACCTGTCTGGCTATCCTGACTAATATGCCAGAGACATTTTATTTTATTCATCCTATACGGTAATCATTCACTCCACCAATTTGTGAAAGCATGATCCTCACTGTCTAGATTCACCAGTTCACCTATTCTTGGAGTTAGGAGACTTACCTGGTAGGTTTCATTGAGGCGATGCAATTCTCTCAATGGCTCATCCCAACTGTGAAGCGCCAGCGAAAATTTGGAGCTATGAACCGGCAGCACTTTTTTCGCATTCAGGTCCTTTGCGGCTTTCAGCACTTCCTCTGGTAAACAGTGAATAGCCTGCCAGGCCAGGTTGTACTGGCCATTCTCCAATATTGCCAGATCTATTTCCCCAAATCTTTTACCTATAGCTGCAAAATGGCTGTCGTATCCACTATCTCCACCCAGGTATAGTTTCTTTGATCCCGACTCCAGCAGAAACGCAATCCAGAGTGTATTGTTTCGGGTGAAGGTTCTGCCACTGAAATGCCTGGCTGGCAAAGCATGCAGCAGGCTGCCATTGGAAAGTGTAATGGAATCCTCCCAATCCATTTCAATAAGCTGTTCAGGAGCATACCCCCAGTATTCCAGATGAGCTCCAACTCCTAAGCCGGTAATCACTTTTTTCACTTTTGGCTGAAGTGCTACTACCGTTTTATAATCCAGGTGATCGTAGTGATCATGACTGATCAACAGATAATCCAGCTCCGGAATATCCTTCACCTGGTATTCATTGGAGCCTGCAAAAGCCCTGGTAGTGCCCGGAATGGGAGAGGCATTACCACTGAAAACCGGATCCACCAATATTCTTAAGCCATTTACCTGCAGGTAATAGGAAGAATGACCAAACCAAACCAACAGATTGCTGTCCAACGACAATGCATGCAAATCCGTTTTGATAGAAGGAAGGTTACCCGAGGGCATTTTATCCGGCACTTTTTTAAAGAAAAAATCATACAGCACACCAGCAAAGGAATACCCCTTCGTAAGATTGGGTGTATAGCTGAGATCCTGAAATTTTCAGAATCAATATATAAACTATTTTTATATTTATTATTCGAACTATAAATATAATTATATGTATCTAAGGTATCAACTTTGCATCCAATAAATAAAGTTGAACCATGACAAAAATTACAGTAGCAAAAGGAGATGGTATCGGTCCGGAGATTATGGATGCCACTCTTGAGATCATCTTAGCCGCAGGTGCGCAACTGGAAATCGAAGAAATTGAAGTCGGTGAAAAAGTATACCTGGCCGGTAATTCAGCAGGTATTGCCCCGGAAGCCTGGGACAGCATCCGTCGAAACAAAATCTTCCTGAAAGCTCCCATCACTACCCCGCAGGGTGGCGGCTACAAAAGCCTGAATGTAACAACCCGCAAATTCCTCGGACTCTATGCCAATGTAAGACCCTGTTTCAGCCTTCACCCCTATGTGAAGACCAAGCACCCTACCATGGATATCGTAATCATCCGGGAAAATGAAGAAGATCTCTATGCCGGTATTGAACACCAGCAAACGGATGAAGTAGTTCAGTGCCTGAAACTGATCAGCCGGCCCGGATGCGAAAAAATTATACGCTACGCTTTTGAATATGCCAAACAATACGGCCGGAAAAAAGTAACCTGTTTTACCAAGGATAATATCATGAAACAAACCGACGGCTTGTTTCACCAGGTGTTTAACGAAATCGCAGCAGAATATCCGGAGATAGAAAATGAACATTGGATCATCGATATAGGTGCAGCTAAAATGGCCGATACCCCGGAAGCCTTTGATGTGATTGTGATGCCGAATCTTTACGGAGATGTACTGTCTGATGTAGCTGCCCAGATTACCGGTTCAGTGGGACTGGCGGGCTCATCCAACATCGGCGAAAGCTGTGCCATGTTTGAGGCAATTCATGGTTCCGCTCCGAGAAGAGCAGGACAAAATGTAGCCAATCCATCCGGACTTTTACAGGGAGCTGTACTCATGTTGAATCATATTGGCCAATCTGAAGTGGCAGAGAAGGTACAAAACGCCTGGTTGAAGACCATGGAAGATGGAATTCACACCTATGATATCTACAAAGAAGGCACCAGCAAACAACTGGTAGGAACCAAAGAATTTGCCCAGGCAGTTATTGCCAATCTCGGACAACAGCCGGCAACCTTAAAAGCAGTTGAATTCCCCAAAGGAACAACTATGAACTTACCCACTTATAAGCGTAAAGAAGCTGCTAAAAAAGAATTGGTAGGCGTAGATGTTTTTGTACACTGGTCAGGTACTAATCCCGATGAACTCGCAATAAAGCTTCAAAAAATGAATGATGACGAGGTTTCATTGAGTATGATCACCAACCGCGGAATCAAAGTGTGGCCGGATGGATTTGAAGAAACATTTTGTACAGACCACTGGAGATGCCGATTCAAACCGACTAATGGTAAGCCCATCAGCAAACAGCATATTATTCAATTATTGAGTCGTGCAGAAGAACAGGGAATTGATAGTATCAAAACCGAAAATCTGTACAACTTCAATGGCAAGCAGGGATATTCCCTTGGTCTGGGACAATAAAAACCAGTTAAAATAAAATATCATGAATCCATTACAGCTAATTCAGGGCAGCTTTGAAAAAGAGGAGGCACTTGATCTCATCACAGAACTTGTTCAGGTAAAAATTCGTTACCACGAAAATAAAATTGGTCGTGCTGAGAATGAAGAGGACATCGAAAGAAGGGAAGGAAGAATTCGTCAGCTTCAAATGGATTTAGCCAACTTACGGCAAGAATTCAATCAGCAAAACAAAAGAATAGCGATTCAATCAACTATCGAAATCGTATAATCATGGCAGAAACAACAAAGAACATAACGCTGATAAAAGGAAATTTTTCAGCTGCAGAGGCAAAGGATATTTTAATTACACTGCTCAACAATAAGATAAATTTTCATCAGATGAAAAATTTCGGCCTAATAGAAAGGTTCGGGAAACCTGAATATGGATCTCAGAGCAGAATTGACGAATTGAAAAGGAATCGGGATGAGCTAACCCAGCTCTTTAAAGAAGCGGAAGAGAGCGATGTTACATTTTCTATCGACTCTATCATCCAGATCCGGTTTAATGAATCAAATTAGATTGCAGTTTATTAATAGAGGGTTGTGTCAGCTCTTATCAGGCTGGCACAACCCTACTATAAATTTCCTATTTATGCACCAGTTATTTTATAACCTTTCCATCCGAATAAAAAGATGACTAAATAACAAATAATAGGCAGATAGTATGCCTGTGCAACATCCTTATCAGCAATCAACCCCATTAGTCCGGGAAACAAAGCCCCACCTACTACCCCCATTACAATAAAGGAAGAAGCTTGCTGGGTATGGCTTCCGAGATCCTTTAATCCCAAACTAAAGATTGTCGGAAACATGATACTGAAAAAGAAATTGATCATCAATAATGCTGCAAATGATACCCAACCCCAGGATTGAGCAACCAATAAACACATCAGCATATTACCCATCGCAAAAATAGCTAACAATCTGTTGGCTCTGATGTACTTCAACAGGAAGGTCCCAATAAATCGCCCCAGCATCATGAATACCATACTTAAACTAAAATAATAGGATGCTTCATGATCAGTTAATCCCATTTTTTCATGACCATAATTGATGAAATATGCCCATGTTCCACCCTGTGCTGCCACATTAAAAAACTGGGCAATTACTGCAAATACAAAATGCCTGTTTTTAAAGAGTGGTTTTGTTGCCTTCTTAGCTAGATCAGCGTTAGTATGTCTATCAGCTGTTTGACTCAGCGGTGGTACTCTGACAAAATAAAAAGCCAACGCTACCAATCCCACCACCATACCAATAGCAAGATAAAGCAGCTTTACAGAATCCAGCAAATTGCCATTTTCATCGTTTTGGTTACCTAATAAAAAATAACCTCCTAGTAAAGGGCCTGTGATAGCACCCAGGCCATTAAAGGCCTGGGCAAAATTGAGTCGTACATCACTGGTTGCCTGCGGACCTAAAGCCGCCATAAATGGATGTGCCACCACTTCCAGGGTTGATAATCCACAAGCCAGCACAAATAAGGCCAACCGGAAATATCCAAAAGAGGCTGCTGATGCTGCCGGAATAAAAAGAAAGGCACCAAGAGCATACAAACACAATCCCAGCAATACGCCATTTTTATACCCATACTTTTTCATAAAGAGTCCGGCCGGAATTCCCATTACAGCATAGGCTCCAAAAATGGAAAATTGCACCAACCCAGACTGGGATTTAGAAACCTGCAATACATTCTGAAAGTGTTTGTTTAATACATCCCCCATCGTTATGGCTACTCCCCAAAGCAGAAACAAGGAGGTTACGAAAGCCAGTACGATATAATATTTCCTTTCCGTAAATTTTACTGCCTGATCCATAGTACTTATTTCAATTCCTGATTGCTGATTGCCACTCCAATTTTTGAATCTGCCGTTCCGTAATAGATAAACCACCTGTTTTTAAAGGGAACCAGGCCCTCCAGGAAAATAACATTGTTTACCTGTCCGGTAATTTCAAATGGCCGGTCTGGCTTTATGAAATAATTATCTGAACGTTCCACCACCTGCATGGGATCAGATGCATCGGCCAATATTTGCCCACCGGCATAAGTTCCTTTTGCCAAACTGGTATCACCATTTTCCGGATCATTTCGACTATTGTAAATAAAGAGAATTCCCTTTTCAGTTAAAACAGCAGGCGGACCTGGTTCAACCAGGTAACTGTCAAACTTTCCTCTCCTCGGAGTAAATACAACTTTGAATGTTTCGTGCTTGCGCAAGGTATCGTAGGAACGCTTTGCCGGATCAGGTTCTGGCACCGGGGTCCAGTCAATCAGGTTGTCAGAGGTGGCTGCATAAATATTTGACTCCCCCCAATACATCCAGTACTTTCCATTAATGCGGGTAGCGACCAATTTATCACCTTGCCTTTTAGTTATAATGGAACCGGATTTTGACCAGATATTTACAAATTTACCTCCCTCCGCTTTGCTGAAGACTGAACCATGTTTTGTCCAGTTTACCAGATCAATAGAACTAGCAACCATCAGTCGCGCAGTTGTACCATCATAGGCTGTATAGGTGAGAATATATCGCCCGGATGAATCTTCCACAATACGAGGATCTTCACAACCTCCTTCCCACTCCAAAGATTTGAACGCATCATTTTGAGGAAATAATACCGGCTCTTTTCTCTTTGTAAAATGAATACCGTCTTCACTTTCAGCCAGACCGATTCTGGAAGTTCCATTATAACGACCAATGGTATCTTCGGCCCTGTATAAAAGATATACTTTACCATCTTTTACTACTGCCGCAGGATTGAAGACATCCTTTTTCTCCCATTGCACATTTTTACCAAGTATTGGATCAGGAAAACTATCGAGACCTGGAATCAGACATGGATTAATACTATCCAGTTTTTCGAATCCAGCCAGCATCCAGCTTGCATTATCAATTTCCGGTTTCTTTTCAGTATTGCATGCGGTCGTTGCCAGTATAACACCAGCAGCAATGAATTTCACTAATTTCATCTTCATAATTTATAACTTAATAACCCTGGTTTTGACTGATACCTAATAAATCTACTTCTCTTTGAGGTATAGGCAGATAGCGATGAAAAGGCTGCCACCCGTCACCATAATCCTTCACACCTGTAATCGGATCACTTTCTGGTGATTTCTTCAACACTTCCGCCGCAAGATTCCAACGTACCAGGTCATAGTAACGATGCCCCTCAAACGCAAGTTCAACTCTGCGCTCATGTTGAATAGCCTTCAGCAATTCCTCTTTCTGATTCGTGGTTATTTCTGGAAGTGCATCCGGATCCGTGGCGTTATTCCTTGCTCTGGCGCGTACCTGCTCCAATGCAGTTCTGGCTGCTGCCAGATCACCCAGGTTCGCATGGCACTCCGCCTTCCAAAGTAAAACATCGGCCCAACGGATATAGATTTGATCAATTCCGCCATCATCAATCGGATTTACATTTTGCAGCATCTTTTTTAGTACAAAACCGGTAAAGGAAACCGATGCATCCAACACCCGACCATCAAACCATTGATCTCCGGTTTCAAAAACAGTTGCCTCTTTTCTTGGATCTCCAGGCTCAAATGCATCCACCAAATCTTTTGTAGGCAAATTGAATCCCCAGCCAATTCCGCGAGGTGCAAATACCGCATTCAGGATAGATCCTTTTGATGGTGCCAGTCCGGCATCATGCCTTGATGCAAAAATGATTTCTCCTCCCTTTTCACCAATGCCATTAAAATTATTTTCAAACCGATTGAGCAGTTGATAGCCGCTTTTTTCAACTTCAGCAATAGCATTCAGACATTGTTGCCAATTCTGACGGTACAGATGTGTTTTTGCTAACAGCGCATAAGCAGCTCCTTTTGTAGCCCGATGGTATTCTTCTCCACTATGCGAAAGTGGCAAACCTGCAATCGCCTGAGTGAGGTCTTCTTCAATTTGAGCATATACTTCTTCAATGCTTGCTTTACGTGTATTATCCGTCATGCCTTTCTCCGGAAGCAATAATGGCACTGATCCAAAATTCACCACCAGCCGGAAGTAATAAAAGGCGCGGAGAAAATGAGCTTCTCCTTTTATCCGGTTCCAGGTAGCAGCAGGTAAATCTGAAACACCAGATCCATCCTGTTGCAATACAATATTAGCGGCATTTATTCCCTTGAAATTGTATCGCCAAACACCCAGTACATTATTATTCGTTGGGAATATGGTGAAAATCTGCATCCTACGCATATCTTCCTGATCACCCAAACCTCCACCTCCTTTTACCGCATCATCACTCATTACATCTCCAATCACCCAATCTCTTGAAATAGACGCACCAGCATCCCAATCCCAACTGCCTCTCCAACGATTGGTCAGTGGTTCATATGCTCCATCAATAGCGAGTAAGAAATCACCCGCCTGGGTAAATACATTTTCTTCAGTTAGCTGTCCCTGTGGAAATTTTTCCAACTGTTTGGAACAACCGAACAGTTGTATAGCAAGACATACAATTAGTATCCGTTTCATAATTTTCTTTGTTTAAAAGTTAACCTGAACTCCTACTGTAAACACTTTTGCCGGAGGATAGGTACCCATATCAATTCCAGCAGCCAAATCACCAAAATTGGATAGGTTTTCATTGGTGTACATTTCAGGATCCATCCCTTTATACGGTGTGATAGTAAACAGGTTTTGCGCACTTACAAAAACTCGCGCACTGGATATACCATTTATCACCCTTCCTGAACCTAATAGATTATACCCCAGCACTACATTTTTCAGTCGCACAAATGAACCAGACTGAACGTACCTGTCGGATGTGCGCCGGTTATTATTCGGATCCAGGTAAGTGGCTCTTGGCATGCTGTTACTGCTGCCTTCACCATTCCATCTTTCATCATAAAATCGTTTGGTAGTGTTAAAACCTCTTGAATCAAAACTGCTGATGATATTATCAACTTCATTGTAAATTTTATTTCCCTGTACACCATTGAAGAAGAGATTCAGGTCAAACTGTTTGTACCGAAGCGTTCCATTCAGGCTGTACATGAATTTTGGAAGCGCTGATCCAAGAATGGTACGGTCGTCTCCATCCAGCACTCCATCACCATTGATATCTCTAAACCGGATATCGCCAGGTCTGGCAGTCGGTTGCAACAAAGCTCCATCTTTGCCTGTATGTGCTGCGATTTCAGCCTGATTCTGGAAAATACCATCTGTTTTGAATCCGTAAAAAGAACTTACAGGTTCCCCTTCTTTCAATAAGATATTTGCATTTCCCGCACTGATAATTTGCTCACTTGACCGGTACAGCGATTGCACCCTGTTTTGCAAGGTGGTAATATTAGCTGTCAGATCCCATGACCAATCCTTCCTGCTCTCTGAATAATTCAGTGTCAGATCCAATCCACTGTTCTTCATCGTGGCGCCATTTACATAGGGAGGCAATGCATCGCCGTTAGTGAAGGAAATAGGTAATTGAATCAGGATATCGCGCGACTGGCGGATATAATAATCTGCTGAAACTTTGAGCTTGCGATTCAGTAGTGCAAAGTCCAACCCGACATTGGTTTGTTCAGTGCTCTCCCATTTTACGTCCGGATTACCCTGGGACACTACGGACAACACATTATTGAAAGTGGAGTAAATCGTCGCAAATGGATAAAACCCGATTTCCTGGTTACCCAGTCGACCCCAGCTGGCTCTTAATTTTAGATCATCCAGCCAGTTTACGTTTTCCATGAAATTTTCCCGGCTGATATTCCAACCCACAGATACTGAAGGAAAATAACCGGTACGGTTTTTCTTACTGAAACGGGAAGAAGCATCCGAACGAAGACTTGCAGTAAATAGGTATTTATTATCAAAGGAATAAGTAGCGCGGCCGAAATAAGACATCAGTCCCCATTCCTGTAAAATACCATCTGTAAACTGCTGTCCGGTTCCATATCCAAGGTATTGCAGTGAACCATTTGCATCGGCCCTGTCATCAAATCCATTTCTTGCTCCGGAGAAAAAGTCGGCTTTATAATTCACATACTCTGTCCCTACAACTGCACCAACCTGGTGTCGATCACCAAAACGCTGGGAATAGTTCAGTGTATTGGTAAAATTGAATGTGCTGAATCTGTTTCTGTATTTGTTTACAGATTTGTTCAAACTACCCAATACAGTACGATCACCTGGGATTTGTCCGGCATAATTCTGCTGCTCACGCATGAAAAAATCCAACCCCAGATCAGTACGGAATTTTAATCCGGCTAAAAGTTTTGCTTCTGCAAATACATTGCCCACCATGCGGTATCTCATTTCCTCGGCATTGCGATAAGTTGCCAATGCAAGCGGGTTCTTTCCATCACCATACAGGTTGGGATTCTGGTAAAGAGAGGCAGGCGGCAAATCAGAATACAAACCTGTTGCAGGATCAAATACCGGAATAGCATTCGGACGAATCAATGCATATCGTACAATTCCAGGCAGACTTCCAGGTCGGCCACCATCACCGGATGCGCCAATATTTTTGGTAACATCATAGGTAAGGTTAAGGTTCTGACCAATTTTCAACCAGGGTTTGATATCTGAGCTGATATTGGAACGAAGGCCATATCGTTTAAACCCGGATTCAACAATGATACCGGTCTGATCCACCATATTTCCTGCCAGGTAAAAACGTGATTTTTCATTACCGCCTGAGAAAGCCAGGCTGTATTTCTGTGTTATTCCCTGCTGAAAAATGGCATCCAGCCAATCGGTGTTGGGCAGGTTAGCCGCATTATCATTATTGCGGTTGCTGTTGCCATCATTTGCAAAGGCCTCGTTTTGCAGTTGAATGTATTCAGCAGTAGTAACCATTTCCGGTAAACGGGTGGCGGAAGCCACACCCAGGGAGGCATCCAGGCTGATCATGGTTTTTCCGGCTTTACCAGATCGGGTTGTTACCAATACCACCCCATTGGCTGCACGTGCACCATAGATGGATGCAGCAGATGCGTCTTTTAAAATTTCGATGGATTCAATATCTGTCGGAGAAATGGTGTTTAACCCATTGGTTACTGGAATGCCATCAATAATAAACAACGGATTGTTGCTATTTAATGAACCAATCCCACGGATACGTATAACCGCATCTGTACCCGGTGCGCCTGTTGGGGCGGTAACAGTAACGCCGGCAGCCATTCCCTGGAGGGCATTCCCCAGATCGGGCGACTGGGTTCTAACCAGGTCCGAGCCTTTTACTGTGGAAACAGCTGCTGTCAGCTGAGATTTTCGGGTAGTGCCATAACCCACCACAATCACATCTTCCAGGCTTTCTTCTTTCTTTTTCAATTGGATCAGGAGGGGACTACCCTTAAACTCGGCCTGCCTGTTCTCATATCCTATGAAGGAAAAACTAATAGAAGTACCGGCTGACAGGCTGAGATTAAATGTACCCGATTCATCCGTAAGGGTACTATTATTTGAGTTAGTTTGGGTAACCGTAACACCAGCAAGGGGAGTTCCATTTTCGTCAATTACCTTTCCAGTGGCCCTGGTTTGGGCTAATCCCAATAGCGGGATCACTGAGATTGACAACAGCCAAACTGTTTGAAGCAATCGTTTCATAATGCAGTATTTGATGTAATAATTTGGACCCTAAACTACTCTCAAATCACTCCTTTAGCACTGCACCAGGATTGCAAAGTACTGTACAATAATTACATAATGCTTTGAAAATGAATAAAATCAGGCTGAAATACGGAATTTGTCCCGGTACTCCCCCGGAGACTGACCAAATTGCTTTTTGAACTCCCGGAAGAAATAGGACTGATTATTGAATCCAGTCTGATAGAAGATTTCGTTCACCGTAAGATTGGTATGCTGTAGCAGATGAGCGGCCTTCTGGAGTCGGATGGTCCGGATGAATTCTCCCGGCGACATACTAGCCAGGGTTTTTAGTTTCCGGTAAAGTTGCATCTTACTCAGGTTCGCAAATCTTTCCAGGTCAGCAGCCTCCAGCTCCGTATTTTCCATATTCTCTTCTACAAACCGGACCAGGGAACTGAGAAGTTGTTTGTCTTCATCCAGGTAGGTTCCGTCCTGTGGCAGGGAGAACACGTTGGATTGAACAGCCTCTTTCATTCGACGACGCGTATCCAGCAACGATTTAATTCTTACCAGCAGGTGTTGCAATTGGAATGGTTTGGGGATATAGGCATCAGCCCCCGCTTCATAGCCTTCATTTTTCTGGTCCTGCGATGTCCTGGCTGTTAACAGGATTACCGGTAGATGACAGGTAACCGGATTTTGCTTTACCTGCTCGCAAAACTCCAGTCCGCTCATCTCCGGCATCATAATATCGGAAATGATCAGATCACAGGAATTGTTTGCCAGCCAGGCTAACGCCGCCTTTCCATTCTCGGCTTCAAATACAGTATAATAGGTTGTCAGAAATTCTTTCAGGAAAAAACGGATTTCAGGATCATCCTCCACCAGTAACAGTATCTCTTTCTGTTCATTGAGGATGGCAGCATCCAGTAAGGATATTTTGTTATTCCCTGTTGCCGGGGCAAAAGAATGGGGTTCCTGGTTTTCCAGTACTGCCTGTAATAAAGGAGAAGGTTGGTGAATTGCTTTGATGTCGTCAGCAATACTCAGGCTGGACTTATTCAGGGGTAACAGAACGGAGAAATGCAACCAGCCTTCACTGCTTTCCACTTTGATGGTTCCACCCATGGCAGTAGTCAACTGACGGGTAAAAGCAAGTCCGATTCCTGTACTAAATCCGGAATGTCTGCTACTACTCTGTGTAAAAAACAGTTCAAATAATTTTTCTGCCTCCTGCTGTTCCAAACTAACCCCGGAATTAGATATTCGGATCAATACCTGATTTTGTTTACGCTGCAACAACACTTCCAGCAGTTCTCCATTTTTTCCATGTTTAAATGCATTGGAAAGCAGGTTGTAAAGAATTTTCTCCAGCTTATCAATATCAGCATATCCGCTAATACCTGCTTCAATGTTTGTTTTTACCTGCAAACTTTTTCCCGGATAGGCTTCTATAAACAGGTTTACAATTGCCGGCACTAGTTTCGAAAGGTCTATAAAATCTTGGTTGGTGTTTGTTTTCCCATCCTCCCCTTTGCGAAACTCCATCAGTTGTTGAACGAGATAGGTTAATCTCGAAGCCTGCTGACGAACCAGGGAAATGTATTTATTGCTGCTTTTATTTTGAAGTTCAGTTCCCAACTGTTGATCCATTCGCTCCAGGGAACCATTCACCAATGTAAGCGGGGTTTGCAGCTCATGCGCAATATTGGTAAAGAAGTTGATGCGCTCCTGGTACAAAGCATCCTGGTGTGATCTTAAATGTTGTTCCAGTGCCAATTGCTGACGAATCCGTAAGCGCTCCTTCCTGTTAGTATATATTATATAGATGGTAAATGCTGCTATCAGATAATACACCAGGAAAGCAGGAAGTGTCAATAACCAGTGAGGTTTAACCCGCAGGGTAAGAGCTTTTACGGGATTCGTCCAGCCACTTTCTCCATTTGACCATTTGACCAGTAAGGAATAATTACCGGGAGAAAGATTGCTATAGGAGATGGTCCCATTTCCCCCTGCATAACGCCAGTCATTATCTACTCCCTCCAGGCGATACGCAAATTCACATTTATCTGCATTGCGATAATCAATTGCCCTCAATTGAAGTTCAAAAAAATCTTCATCTCGTTCAGATTCAAGTTCTCTGAAACTGCTTTGTCCGGTTGGCCGGAGTGTCCAGAACCCATTATCCTGCTGCTGACCCGTACCTAGTCGAAAATTTGAAATCAGCAGGTTAGGCTGTAAGGTGTTGATTCGGATAGTATCCGGATTGCCATAGTTGAATCCATAAACTCCACCGAAATACAATTCTCCGGAACGATTTTTCCAGACACTGCCATCACTGAATTCATTACTTTGTAAACCGTCTTTATCATCCATTTTCAAAAGGGTTCCGCTTTCAGGATCCAGTCTTACCAGGCCTTTGTTGGTGGAGATCCATATCTTACCATATGTATCTTCACTGATACCATGTACCGTATTATTTGGCAGGCCTTTCTTATCAGTATAAACTGTAAATACCGGATTTTCACTATTCAGTTGTTGCAACGAAATACTATTCAACCCAAAACTGGTTCCCACCCATAACCTGGATTTCAGATCGAGGTGCAGACTTAAAATATCATTATTGCTGAGATCTCCCTCTTTTTTACTGTTACCTACCAGGTGCCTAAAGCTTTGTTGGGAGCGATTAAAAATGCTCAATCCACCATGTCTGCAGGCAAGTGCCAGATGCTGATTATCCAACTCCAATACATCATATATGATATTGTTGGCCGGCCCTCTGGAATCACCAGTAAACCTGTATTGTTTAAATGACTGAATAAGCGGACCGGTTTTTTCCCGACGAATAGTAAGGTGAAATAATCCATAGCCACTGGTTCCAAGCCAAATACTTCCCTCCTTCAACTGACGGATCTTGTAAATGGACGATAGGGTGGGAAAATCAGCAGGCTTTCCAATTTGATCCCAGTTGAAATACCGTTTTAATAATTTATCATAAATGAGAAAACCCGGACCATCAGTACCAATCAGAATGTATTCATTGGAGATTTCACCTAAACTATATACAGCCTGACTACCTGCCATTTCCTTATTACCAGTAGCAATCAACCTGGAATAATTCCAGGTTTGATCAGGCGAACTCCTATTGAACACAAGGATCCCATTTCCCTTTGTTGCTACCCACAATTCATTGTCAACCTCAATGAATCCGCGGACCTGCTTGTTGTTGGTGAAGCCGATTGACTGATTATTAATAAGATGAAAGGGAGTGAATTTTTCTTCCACAACAATAACTCCATTGCCATCCGTACCGCACCAAAGTGCACCATCATTGGTGGTTTGAATGGTGTTAATGGGCATGTTTTTTAAGAAGTCCCATTCCTTTGCAAGAAAAGAAGCGGGTTGAAACTGGCTGTCCAATACCAGGTAACCCTGTTCTTTTTTTGCAAACAGATAATGATGACGATATTGGATCAGACTTTTTACCGGTGCAGCTAAACTTGTCAGCAATTTGACTGATCTGCCATCGCTACTGCATTCATATAACTTGTGAGTTTTATCTATTGCATAAACAGTTTGGGCCGACGCAAAAATATCTTCATAAACTGGCGCTGCATCAACAGCAACAAGTTTTACAAACTGATTGCCTTGTTTTATGAAATAGGTTAACTGGCCAGATTCATCCAATATGCATAAAAATCCGTTTTGGTTAAACAAGGCTTTTCGGATTTTATTCACCGGTAGTGGAACGGATACTTTTACAAAACTGTCAACAGCTGCCTGGTAGGTAAGCAATCCATGCTTTGCAGACAAACAGTAGAGGTTTTTCTCTTGATCCAGTAAAAACCGGTATTGGCGATCTCTAGCCGGATTACCGCGATTCGCCGAATAAAAATAATTGGAAAAAGCGGCCTTGCTTTTGTTGAATTTGGAAACTCCCTCAACGGTACTGATCCAAATATTTCGGTTGGCATCTTCCGTTATATCCTCAATAATGTTATTACCGATTGAGGTCTGCTTCTGGTCGCTGATCGTATAATTAAAAACATTAAACCCTTTACCGTCATATAGATTTAATCCATCCCAGGTGGCCACCCATAATAAATTATCACTATCCTGAAAAAGCTGATTAACAGAGCTGTTGGAAAGTCCGTTTCGGCTATCCAACACGGTTACCTGGAAATTGGGCTGTTGGCCAAATCCCCTAACGGCACCTAAACATACAGCAGCTACCAGCAGAAGCAATCTCATAATCTCAAATTTACCGGTTAATGGGGGCATTTAACCATAAAAAAAGCTGCACTCCAATGGGTGCAGCCTTTTGGTTGGTTCCGGGTTTAGATCAGTCTTTGAGCAACCACATCAGTTCATTCACATTGTCATTGCCTCCATACTGTGCTTGAATAGCTGCATCCAGGTTTTGTGTATTATAACTCAACTCATTGGATGGATAGAGCCAGCGAACCGGGAATTTATCCGATGGAATATTCAGATTGGTTTGTGCATTCAACACAAAATCAGGATAACCAGTTCTGCGATGCTCATACCAGGCGGTAAAATTGCTTCCCTGTAAAAAACCAGCCAGGTATTTCTGCTGGATGATTTGTTTTAATTGCTCTTCCAGACTTCCCTGCAGCAGCACCCCGGTTGAATAAGGATACGCTGTAATATAGGCATCATCCATTTTCATATTGTGATGATAATCCGCCAAATCAGGTGTATAAAATGCTGTAAATCGCATCGCATCCATTATACCAGCCGCATAATACTCCTGGGCAGTACCAGTAGTGATCCATCCTCTTAAACGTGCCTCTGCCAAAGTAAATTGCAACTGCGCATAGCTAAACTGACTTACTGGTTCTGCATTCACCAGATTGGTATAACGATTGTTGAAATCTGAATAGTCCTTCGAATTTCGCTTGATCTGCAAGGAAGAAAAAGGATCAGAAGGTTCTGCTCCTACATATGCATCCCAATCACTTTGCGTTTTACCAGCTGCCAACTGAACAGGAGAAGGTTTCGCATAGTAAAACAGGCGCCTGTCTCCCAGCTCTTTTAATGGTTCCAGCAAGGTGGTTGTTAACATGGTATAATTGGACCGCACATTGGGATTGGAACCCGCCGGCACATCCGACCAGGGGTAATTCTGATTCGCAGTAGCATTATATGTTAACGCAAAATTGTCGGTGTAATTACGCAGGAGTGGGCGGTTGGCTACAATATCCTTAAAGCGATTGATGACATTTAGTTCAGCATCACCTGTTTTACGATACAACTGTAGCAATACATGCAATTGAAAACTATTCGCGAGTCTGCGCCAGTTGTCAACCTTCCCTCCATAGATGGGATCACCAGTGAAATTGGTACCTTCAGCAAGTAATTGATCCGCCTGATCAAGTTCATTCAGAATACCCAGAAAAACCGTTTTCTGCGCATCATAAGCCGGTTGAATGATACTTTCTGACTCACCTTTAATCGCCTGCGTATAAGGAATATCACCCACCTGCATGGTAGTATAAAAAAACTGCCAGGCCCGTATAAAATGCCCCAGCCCTTCATAGGACTTTTTCACTCCCTCATCCGGCGCAGAATTTATCATAGGCGTTACGTTCCGCAGGAGGGTAAGCCGGTTAAAGTTCGTCCGGCCGAAACGATTGAACTGAAAACTTTCCTGTCCCTCACCCCATGTCAGGTATTTACCTAACAGATACGGTTGCATAAAGGCTTTTGTAACATTGATGTCTGATCGGGTAATATTCAGAATCATATTGGTAGCCAGCATCGCTGAGCTAACCTGAGTAGCCTGATTGGGATTGGTATTTATCTCATCAAATTTGGAACATCCCAATGCACCGCCTGCCAGAACCAGACCGATAATGTATTTATTGATTGTAGAAATCATTGCTGTAAAATTTTAGGATAATCAGAATCCGAGTTTGAAATTGATACCAAGCATTCTCTGTGAAGGTGAGTTCAGGTTTTCCGTATCCACATCCGGATCAGAAAATTTGAAATTGCTGAAGAGGAACACATTCTGGGCAGTTAATGCCACAGAAGCAGATTTAATACCTGATTTGCCTAATACACTTGCAGGAATCCGGTAACCAGCTGATATTTCCCTCAATTTCACAAAGGATTTTTTCTGAATTCCAAAATCTCCTCCGCGGAACTGTTGCGCATACGCCTGGTAGGAAACAGCTTTATCATTCGGTGCAAACTTGCGACTGTCGCTAACAATGTTTCCGAAATTATCATAAGTCACTTCACCTGAAACCACCTGTACTCCCTTGCCAACATAATTGGTTAATCCATTAACAACTTCATCATAACGGTATTGGTTATCCGTTTCTGGATTGGTACCGGTATCCCACATTTTATCATATACATAGTTATACATTAATCCACCAATTCGTCCGTCAATATTGATTCCGAACTGAAAATTGCGCCAGCGGATACTGTTGATCCAGCCCATACTGAATGCAGGATCAGAAAAACCATATTTTTTCACATAATCACTTTCTCTCGGGAATCCATTGTTATGGATCACATTGCCAGCTCCATCCCGCAACCAATAATAATCCAGGTAGGTATCCAGGCGCTCTCCTTTTTTAACCCAGGGGTTCTTGGATGAATACACTGAATCAAGGTCTACATAGAAGCGATGTTGATTCGACCAGTTGATGGTACTGATCCATTCCAGATTTTTGGATTTGATTACAGATCCTCCTACAGTAATCTCAAGTCCTTTTCGCACGTAGGTTTCTTTGGTATTAACAAGGGTGCTGGAAAATCCGGACGAACCCGGGATGGAAACATTCACCTGTCTGTTAAAATAGTATTTATTGAAGTATGTAACATCAACATGTAATCGCTTTCCAAAAAGGTAAGCGGCTGTTCCGATTTCCCAGGTCCTGTGAGAACTGGGTAACAAATCCGGACTACCCAGCAGATTTGCCGGATAACTTCCCGAATTCATCGTATTCCAGGCAGATGTGGTAGTTGAATACAACCTGTTAATAGCGTAGACATCAGCGGGTGTTTTAAAGGTAGCCCAGGATGCACGCAGCTTCCACATATTAATCTGTGCAGGCATATTCAGCAACTCAGATAAAACGATACTGGAACCTATGGAAGGATAAAAATAATCGCGGTTGGATTTGGGTTGTGCAGAGTTCCAGTCATTTCTTCCTGTGAAATCCAGGTACACAGCATCTTTCCAGCCAATGGATGCTTTACCATACAAACTGTTTACCTGTCTGCGGGTGAAAGCAGGTGAAACAGTTGGTGGTTCTACTGATCCGTTTAATGAAAAATAAGTTGGCGAGGTTAAACCATTACGCGTACTGGCATCCAGACTTTCATCTTCCCAGTAATAAATGGTACCACCTGCCAGCAGGTCAATATTCCAGTCGCCTTTCTTCTTGTTATAACTCAACATCAGATCGTCATTCGTACTCCAGCCCCAGTCCTTGCTGATACTGTAACGACCCCGGGCATTCCATCCGCCACGTGTAGAATAAATATTGGCGGTTGGATTTTGCCAGGTTTCCTTATTGCTGTACATATCATATCCAACACGAAGAATAAGTTTAAGATCGTTGGTAATTTTATAGTTGGCAGTCAAACTACCATTGATGGTATTCTGTTGAATACCGTTTAATTTTTCATAGGCAATCAGGTAGGGATTATCATACCAGGCGGTATACATCCAATTCTGAGTTTGATTGGGTGTTTTCCAGTAATCGCGATAATCGCGAATATCGTATTCCGGCCCGGTCCACATCATCAATTGATACAAATAGCCCTGGTTCCCATAACCACTTCCCCAGACTTGAGGAGCATATCGTTTACTAATACCCATATGGCTTTCAAGCGTGAAGCGTTCACCTGCTTTTACTTCACCACCCAGTGTGATATTAAACATATTGGTTTTGGCATTAGGGAACTGACCTTTATTGTGAATATGGTTAATTGAGGCCCGGAAACTTCCATTCTCTCCCCTTTGTGAAATGCTAAGGTTATTGTTGGTAATTAAGCCCAACTGCATGAAATTTTTCAGGTTGTCTTTTCCAACTGAAAGGAGGGGACGATTGTCCTCAAACTGTTTGGTCTCCGGATTCCAGTCGCGGGCAGTATTTCCTGCATTCAATCTTGGTCCCCACACATAATCATTTCCAATACTTCCGTTATCCCCCCTTCCATAATTACCCTGTACTTCCGGAATGGCGAGAAATCCGGTCTGCAACATAGTATTACTGTTAAGGTCAACCGATAATCCTTTAGAGGCGGCGCCTTTTTTAGTAGTGATTAATAATACACCTCCGGAAGCCCTTGAACCATATAAAGCCGATGCGGTAGGGCCTTTCAACACATCAAGGCTCTCAATATCGTCGGTTGGAATATCGCGGAGTGTCATGTTACCATAAGGTACACCATCAATTACCAGCAAGGCTCCTTCACCTCTGAGTTCAATCGTGGGTCGCGCAAAAAATTCAGTTGAGTTTTTTATTACCAGGCCGGCAACCTGACCAGTTAGAGAGGTGGCGATATCAACTCCTTTTACTGTCTGCACATTTTCACCCGATACGCGCTGGACCGCATACCCGAGTGCCTTTTCTGAACGTTTGATACCAAGAGCCGTAACCACCACTTCGCCAATCTGAGATTCTGCGAGCCGAAGCGTTACTGCGATATTATCGGCTTTGCTCACTTTGATTTCCTGTGTTTGAAAACCTACATAGCTAATCAGCAGTACCCCACCTGCAGATGGTATTTCCAGTTTAAAATTCCCCGATGCATCTGTGCTTGTTCCTTCGGATGAACCTCTCAGTTTCACAGACGCCCCGGCAAGTGGTGCACCGTTTTCATCGGTGACCTTTCCTGTAATTTCAATAGGAAGGCTCTCTATCTCCGGCAGCTCTGGCTGAGCTTCATTTTTAGTCCCAGTTATGGTGATGGAATTATTCCGTATGATAAAGTTCAACGGTTTTTCCCGGAAGCAGAGTTCCAGTACTTTTTCCAGTGGCGCATCTTTTACACGAATAGAAATATTACCATATTGGTCAATCAGTTCCGATTCATAAAAAAACTGGTAACCGGTTTGTTTGTGAATCTGTTTGAAAATTTTTTCAAGGGAAGCGTTTCTTTCAGAAAGGGTGATCTTCTGGGCTACCCCTCTGGCACTTACCTGTAAACAGAAGGCCAATAATAAGATCGTAATGAATTTCATCAACAGTAGTTTTTTTCTCCATTCGTTGCGGGAAGACCGGGTATTTTGGCCCCCTTTCAACGGGTTAAGCGATTGTTTTGGTAGTGCCCTAAAATGCATACTTTTGATTTTTGGGTTAAGAATATCAGTCTGTCGTTGGATTTGATTCACCAGCCCAAAATTTCGCCGCTCTGATTCGCCGTCGGAGCGGTTTTTTTTGACTGGCAAAAAAGTTATTGCATTACATAAATTTTCTTATTAGTTATCCGGAATCTTATGCCTGCCATTTCCATCAGTTTCAGCACTTCAGATAAATTATTATTTCGGTTAACCATACCAGAGAATTTTTTGGGTGTCTTTGATCCTTCATATTCCACATCCACATCGTACCATTTCTCCAGTTGGCGCATGATTTCGGGTAAACTCAACCGATTAAAATAAAACCAGCCATTTTTCCAGGCCATGACTTCTTCCAGGTCCACTTCTTTTTTAAGACGGATGTCTGATGCAGCGGTGACCACTGCCTGCTGACCCGGACTTATTTTCAATTTATCACCTGCGGCTTGCTGCACTTCAACTGCACCCTGCAAAAGGGTAACTTTTATCGCCGCTTCATCTTCATAACCATTCACATTGAATTGTGTTCCAAGCACTTCTACTTTGGTAGAACCGCGTTGTACAAGGAAAGGCCTGGATGCATCATGACTTATATCAAAATAAGCTTCTCCTGTCATTTGAACAGAACGCGTGCCACCGGTGAAATAAGAAGGATAGGTAATGGACGAACCTACATTCAGCCAAACAGTGCTGCCATCCGATAGCTGCAATTGAATGGGCCGGCTTCCACGGGGTACCCGGAGGGTATTTATAGTTGGCTGTCCTGATTCCTGATCCAGCGGGATATACGCAATTTTATCAGCAGACAGTTTGCTTACCAGTGCATCACCCTGGGTGGCAAGTGATCCTGATCCGGCACTATCAAGTACAATAATTCTTCCATCGGCCAACTCCAGTATGGCCCTGGTGTCAGCAGGTGGAGCGACGTCCTGTTTTGGAGTAATTGGCTGTTCAGCTATCAGAACTTCCAGCTGGCGCGAAGGTGCGAATACAAACCAGATAGCGATCATTCCTAATACGAGAACTGCTGCTATGGAAAAACGGAAAATGGGCCTCTTATACAGAGGTATTAACGGGGGAGATTGCTGAATACTTTCCCAGGTTCGCTGGTAAAGGGCTTCCTTTACAGTTTCATTTACAGATTCTTCTGAATCCTCAACAGAATCGTACCATTTATCTACACGGATACTGTCAACCGAATCTGGTTTACCAAATAGGTATTTACGAAGCAGCCTGATGGGATTCTTTTCTGACATGCGAGGTTTTCTTAAGGTATAATACCTGAAGCAGGAACTTTATACTAGTCGGAAATAAAAAAAATCAGAGAAAAAAACAGGCAGTAGAAAAATCAGCCAGTTTTTCCCGAAGACGTTTAACAGCGGTATGCAGGGTATTGCGTACTGTTTGCTCTGATAAATTAAGCCGGGTTGCGATTTCCGAAACCTGTACCTGATCTATCCGGTTAAGTCGGTAAATCTGCTGCATCCGCTGTGGAAGTGTGGAAATTACTTTTGATAAAGCCAGCTGGAGATCGCGATAGTGAAGCAGGTCATCTTCTGTAACGCCAATAATTTCCAATTCATGCACCGAAAGCGGTAGTACTACTCCCTTTCGGGCTTCCCGATAAACCTTTTTGATTATAGCATATTTCAGCGCAACGAACAGATAAGGGCCCAAATCAGGTTCGGGTTTGATAGCCAACCGATTACGCCAGAGCGTTACAAACAGATCCTGTACAATATCTTCTGCATCTGAACTATTTCCGAGCCTTGTGTACGCTTTACGGTACAGCATTTCCCAATAACGATCATAAAGTACGCGAAATGCCGCCTCTTCATCAGGGGAAATTAATAAATCCTTATCCGTCATGGAATACATCATGCGCAAGCAGCAGTTTGGTCCTGAGTGATGAAAGTATAGATTTCAGGGTAAATAAAAAAGAAAGTTTATGCTTTCAATTACGCAAACGTTTGAATTTGGTTTGTCATATTCACCACCTGAATGTGTCGTGTCCACCTCCTGTAAAGAATTTTCATAAGCAGGAGATTTGTTTTGTCAAAAATCAATCACATGAAAAAGAATACGATTATTTTCTGGGCCGCAACCCTAATAATTTTTCTGATGGAAGGTATTATGCCAATCAGCACCCTGCTCTTTGCTCCTCAATATACCAATGCAGGAACGAAGCCGTTGGGATACCCCGACTATTTTGCAGTGGCATTGATTCTCTGTAAGTTTCTGGGATCACTGGCCATACTGCTGCCGCAGGTACCAGCCAAACTAAAAGAATGGGCTTATGCCGGATTAACCTATAACCTGCTTTTTGCCATATTAAGCCATGTAGTGGTGGACAAAAATATTGGCTATATCCTGATGCCGGTGGTGGTGCTGCTTATCCTGGCCATTTCTTATAAGTACAAAGACAAAGGAAAAATGGCCAGTGTAAATTCAGTTGCGACATTTACTTCCTGAACAGACGATTGATTTCCCCTTTCTTAAGTTCCATCCTTCCTTTTTGAGTGGATATGATAATGGCCTGGGCTCCAATTGTTGGAGAACGATAGACCGAAAGCTGTTCATTTCCTAATTGAAAACGGCGGATCTGCTGCTTATCATTTCTGTTCTCTTTTTCAAAGAAAGACATCAGGACATCATATAACTATTCGACGGTATTACCGCGACTGTTAAACCGAATACTAAAGTAATTTTTCAATTCGGGTCGCTGGTCCCAGAGCAGGAGTAAAAAGGTTGAATCCGATTCATGTGGAATGAACTGCAGACTGGCTTTCGCCGGACCAACATATTTCACCTGGCCATATACTATCCAATCCGGACTATCGGTCTTGATTTCACTTAACTGTCCGGTAACAGAACCTGACAACAAAGCCAATATAACGGTAATGTATAAACTACGCATTGAAACGAATTGTTGTTCCTTCCACCATTTCAAATAATTTAATGACCATGGCCCAAATAAAAATGGCTATCAGTAAGCCAAAACCAATAATCCAGAAAGAATAGGTAGGTCCGGGTACTGCACTCCTCCTGTAATTTACCCGATCCATCCGGATTTCAATTACCTCATTTCTCTTATACTTTCCCGGATTTGCTACGATCGTGTTGCTGTATACCTTGCCATCCAATCCGTAGTAAGAATAATAAACAAGCTCATACCCTGATTTGATAGCACGCCGCTTTTCGAATACCCTTGCATTTGCCGGGATTCCTTCTTTCATCAGCTTTAAAAACAGATGTCGTTTCCACAGGATCGCGGCGAGTGGCAGCATACCAATGAAGCCGGTTGCAAGAAGTATCAGGTGGACTCCACTCATAAATCCCTTATCCTTTTATCATGGTTTGTAAAAATTGCTGAACTGCTACTGAACGTCCAATCGGCTCCAGCAATAATGTAACGAGGTTTACTCCGAGTGCCAGCCAGGTAGCCGGATGCCTTAGTTGCTGGTATTTCCAGGCACCTCCCAGCAACATCGCAATGATGATAAATTGGGTAAAATAAAGAGATGACATAATATCCACATTCGGCCATTGCTTGATTTGCATGGCAATATGTACATTCTGTATACCTCTGCCAAGGGCCGGCATCATAATAATAAAAACGGTTGAAATCAGCCACCAGGCATGGCGATCCAACTGCTTACGTTCAATAATACTCATGATAACCGCGAACCCAAATGCCACCATCATAACAATTTCCAGCGCCGCCACACCAAAAAAGAACCAGCCTTCAAATGGACCGAATCGGCTCGGATCTTCCTTTATCAACTTGGTGGTTTCTATATCGCGGTATAACATACTTAGTGCTGTGAGACAAACAGCTCCTCCCATGAACATACCAATAATACCCAGCGTTCTGTGCCTTGCCAACTGACCATGTGTAGCATAATAGGGTTGCAAAATGAGAAATAAATACCAGACCGTACCCGTCCAGTAATGCACATGCACCGACCAGGCATTCTCTTTAAAATCGCCCCAATAATCCTCAAAGATCCCAGCCTGCATGAAGATCATAGGCAGGAGCATCCACAGGTATAGTGACTTATATTTAGCCATAATACCCGTCAATATATTCTAAAACAAGGGGTGAAAAAATACCCTAATCGGGTGATAACTTTTATAACCAGCCAATCGTAGTGCAGGTGTCAAAATAAACCCGGAGAGTTTCTGAATTCCAACCGGTGGGCCATCTACCATATAAGCATCAAAACCATTTTGCTAAAATACCATCATCTGAAATACCAAATCTGGAGAGGGTTTTAAATCAGCTCGTTTATCCATATTCATATATACCTGGGCCAGGTTAAAGGCAAATTTTTCCGGAAAGGCAATTGTGCCTTTAATGCGGATGGTGTTTGCAGTTTCATTGTACGGCTTATGCGCTGTTCCTTTTGGAATTCGTAATACTTCTCCTGGTCGCACTTTCTTAATCTCTCCTTCAACCCATACTGTAAGCTCACCATTAGCAACCTGAAATACTTCATCGAAATCTGTATGAATATGTTTAGGCGGACCTGGAGCAAATGGTTCAATTTCTGTTTTACAATGGACAAATCCATTTTCCTGTCGAATTACAATTTGTCTGAAGCCCTCTTTTTTACTGTAGAATAATTGCCCGGGTTTGAACCAGCCCTCTACTTCCGGCTTTTGTTCTGGAAAAATGACCAGGTGAAAAAAATAACCGAGCACCAGGTAACCTATTGTAAGATATAAAACCACTATAGCTGTTTTTTTGATAATTGTTGTTCGCATACCTATGTCTTTAAATTTTTAATGCAACCTACAATCAACAGTTAGCGGCAGCAATACATACAGTAATTAAACGGAAAAAAAGCTGTACGAAACGACAGCCATTATTTCATGCAGCTTTTTTAACACCTCATACCCAATATGCTTTTCAAAGGCAATCATGTCATTCAAATTTGCTGTCAATTAAACTTATCCAAAATGAACGTATTCAACATTAAAAAAGGACTCCTTCTTTTATTCATTGTACAAGCTATTGTTGCTATTGGTTGTACTAAATCCAATGAACCTGCTGAATCCCCAGGCACGCCTTCCAATTCCACAATCGAAAAAGGAGTAGTTAAAGGACGTGTAACAGACAGTAAAGCGAATGGAATTGCCAATGATAAACTGGTAGTTGAACATACCATTTACTATGGGACCTATGTTTTTGCTACTACAGATCAACAGAGATATTATAAAACCACAGTACCAAATGGCAGCTGGCAAGTAACCGGACAAATAAAACGCGCACTAGATGGCCAATCCTATATATTCGATCTTCATCCGGATGAACCGGCAGCTTTTGCAGGATCAAATGGTGCTATAAGAAATTTCTCCTGGAAATTGAAGGGAGCAAAACCAGGAAATGGTTATTATGGAAGCAGTGTGGCCATCTATCCGGAACCCGCAACATCCCTTAAACTTTCAGATGTTGAAATTACGCTCACACCGGTTGGCATGTTAGCCGATGGTACTGCCGGTGCTGTTATCACCAGCAGCCTAACAGATATTGGTAGTGGTGAAGATGGCATACTGGACGTTCCAGTTGCAAAATACCAGGTAACAGCGCGTAACAAAACAAGTAACACAGCGTTGCTAATCAGGTTGCGGAATACCTACCAACGAACCAAGTCTGCTGATGAGTTTTGCCGAACTTCAGTTTATATTGGCAGAAGCAGTGGTAAGAGGCTGGATCAGTGGAGACGCATCCGAATTTTATAAAAAAAGGGATTCGGGCTTCCCTGGAATTTTCAAATTATGGCAACGCCTATACTTCTGATATGATTGATGCCTATGTTTCAAAAATGTAGAATAAATCTGACTGAATAAAATAATTTGAACGTACATTCAATTTATTTAAAATTAAATAATAATAGCTTTACAATAAGATAACGCGGTAAAATCAGACAAACGATTGCGCAGGTTGGTTTCCATTCAGGAAATGAACAGGGAATCCTATATTTGTTTCTAACCACCATCATACTGCAATTACATGGGAAGAAAGAGTTTAAAAGAATCACGGCAACCGGAGATTGTCAGAGCATTTTACAAGCTGGCAAAAAAAGAAGGATTGGAAAATGCTTCTATTGCCAAAACTGCTGCGTTGATCAATATCAATCCCAGTCTCATCATTCATTATTTCCATACAAGAGAACAATTGGTATCCGCCCTTATTGAATTTATCCTGGAGCGATACCTGCAAATCTTTAAAACACCCGCTGTATCTGAGGAAGAGCCGCAAAAAAGATTACTGACAGTAATAGACCGGTTATTCTCTCAAAAATGGAATATTCTTTTTGATGACAGTGTAGCTTATAGCTGTTACTCGATGGTATTCCGCGACAAAAAAGTGAAGGCCAAATTTAAAATGGTATTGGATCAGCTACGCCAAAATCTGGAAGAAATGATTATTGCCTGCAATAAAGCAGGAGGTTTAGCGGTAGCAGATCCGGCACGTGCTGCGGATATGGTATTTATTATTGTGGATGGTGCTTATTATTATCTGACCCTTGTTGTGAATAAAGAAGAGTATAAAACAAAACTGGACTATTACAAAGGGCAGGCCTTACAGCAGCTCAACCTGAGCGTTTCCGAAGCAATACGATAATTGCTCCTGCTGCGATGATCCCCCAAACCACATTGAAGACAATATTGAGCAAGTCGGTTAGTATACAGCGTTCGCTGTCAGTCCGATGGAACCAATTATATTCAGTACATGATAGCTTACCTGATCAGACTTTAGTTTATTGGTGGAAAGGAGAAAGTAACCAAGCAGATAGGCAATGGTGCCAATCCAACCGACAATCGGGTAAATAATATGTACAATGGCTAAGAGGTTCAAAATTTGTATTGGCCGGGAAGATACTCATAAATTAAATCAAACCTGCCTTCGTTGCCAGCTTGATCAAAGCAGCAGAATTATTCGTTTCAAATTTCGCCAGCAGGTTTTTTCGGTGGGTATCAACAGTATTCAGGCTTATGAAAAGCTTTTCTGCAATTTGCGGGTTGGTCAGGCCATCTGCAATCAGCGCCAATATTTCCTTTTCCCGTCGGGTAATAACTGGTTGATGCTGGAGATGCTGCTTTTCAGTACGGCTCATGGTAATATCTACACTTAAATATAATTGCCCTTCCAAAACCATAGGAATTGCCTGCTCGATTTCTTCCCTGGAAGCACTTTTTACCAGGAATCCATCCGCCCCACTCTGTATCATCTGGGAAATATAACTCCGGTCATTAAAGGTACTCATCCCAATTACTTTGATTGAAGGGTATTTCTTCTTTATACGTGTAGTGAGTTCAATTCCGCTTACCTCAGGCAAATTAATGTCCGTAATAATTAAATCAGGCTGGAGTGTATCTGTCAATTCGAGCGCCTGAAAAGAATTGTTAGCTGTTCCAACGACTTCAACAAATGAAATTTGCTGAAGAATTGCTTTCATCCCTTCAATAACCATGGGGTGATCATCGACCACCAGAATTCTGATTTTCTCCATAGTATTATATTTCACATTCAATATAAACAGAGGTTCCCTTACCTGGTTCTGACTGAATATCCATCTTTCCATTAAGATATTTTACCCTGGAAATAATATTTCTCAAGCCTGCTGAATTCGTATATTCCCGGTTAACATCAAATCCAATTCCATTATCCTCTACTGTTAGGTTTAATTGTTCCTTATCGTGCCGGATAATCTGAACCAGGATTGTAGTAGCGCCACTGTGTTTAACGGCATTATTTATTAATTCCTGTACAATCCGGTAAAGCACCAATTCGGTAGAATGCTCCAATCGTTCCTCCAGACCCCGAAAATCACATTGAATCGAAAATTGCTGCTGCCGGGACAATCCCTCACAGTAATCTTCCAATGCCTGAGGAAGGCCGAATTTCAATAATGTTTCCGGCATCATATTGTGAGCCACTCTACGCATTTCAGCAATCGATTCTTCCAGGTTAGTTAACACCCGGTTAAAGGTGATACCGTCCTGGTCAGATAAAATAAGATTTCCTTTCATAGCTCCTAATTGTAATTTCACACCACTTAATAGGCCTCCCAGGCCATCGTGCAGATCTTTGGCAATGCGTGATCGTTCTTCCTCCTGCCCCTTTAATAAGGATTGAGTTGCCATAAGCTGCTTCTCTGTTTCAAGTTCTTTAATTTTCTGTTCCTGCATTTTTTTGCGAACCCGGAAATATCGGTAACCAATTAATGACAAAACTGAAATTGCCATTATAGCAGTAATAAGAAGGATATTTATTATGTTCTTTTGCCTTAATTGAACATCCTGCACTTTCAGTAGATTGTTTTTTTTATCCAGTTCAAATCTTTTTTCAGTATTAATCGTGTTCTTCAGAATTTGTTCGTTGAGTAAACTATCCCGAATCCTGCCAGCTTCACGCTCATATTCCCTTGCCTTTATGGGATCCTGTTGTAAATAGGCAATGGAAGCCAATTGATCCAAATTCAGCATAGTTTCATGCTGCAGTTGATTATTGGAAGAAACTACCAGCGCCTCTTTTGCAAACAGTAGAGATTGTGGGTGGTTACCTGCATACATAGTATGGTAGGAAAATCCCCGTAAGGCTCTGCTTTCACTATCCGGCAATTTGTTTTTTCTTGAAAAATACAATGCAGATTCATAATGCTTTTTACTTTCAGCAAACCTGTTCTGCCATAGAAAAATATCCGCCAGATTCAGTTCAATGGTTGCCATTAAAACTTCATCGTTAATTTTCTGAGTTATTTTAAGGGCTTCCCCATGGTATAACAATGCGGAATCATACTGAGAAATAGTTCCGTAAACAACACCCAGATTAGTTAATGAATAGGCCAGCAATTTGGGCTGATCCAGTTTTCTGAATCCATCAATTGCAATTTTGCCGAAGGCTTTGGCTTTTTCGTACTGTTTCAATGAAGTATACAACACCTGTAATATATCACTAGCGGGTGCAGAAAACGCCTTATTTCCCATACTATCAAACAGCTCCAGGCCTTTCTGATAGTATTCAACTGCGTTTTCATAATCTGAAAGATATTGATAGGATGTTCCCGTATTGAAATAGGCTTTGGCAAGATGTTCAGCACTCCCGATTTTTTTGGCCTCTTCGATTCCTTTTAAATTCCAATAGAGGGAAGAATCAAATGCTGCTTCCATATTAAGAACGAAAGTATAATTGCTGATAAATTTTATTTCCGTTAAAGAATAATGGATCTTATTTCCAAGGGCTCTCGCCTGCCAGTAATAGTCTTTTGCTAAGTTCAGGTCTGAATTTTCCAGTTCCTGCCCAATCTGAAACAACAATAAGACTTTCTGTTCATCATCCTTTATAGACTTCAATTCATTCAACAGACTGTCTGCAATAGTTTTCTGCTGTGCCTGTAAAAGGCCAGCAAAACATATACTACCTATAACTACCAGTAAGCGCTTCAAAATGTGGAATGTTGGGAAAAACATAAATATCAGACAATTTCCAAAGGAATTAATCACTCTTTCGGGGGATTTTTAACCGCCGGAAATATACCCCCTCAGCAGGATTGACTCCCGCAATATTTAAAACCAATTTTATCCTTCAAAACCACCACAATCATGAACAAGTACCTTTTGTTGCCAGCAACACTCCTATTTCTCCTGCTTACCTGCTGTACGAAAACGGATGGCCAGGCACAGGAAGAGGAAAACAATGGAACTAAACCACCTTTTGAAATCTGGATGGGTCAAAAAACAGGATCAACCGGAAACTGGTCCAACCTGGATTGGAAAATTGTATTACCGGATGGGAGTTACTTTAACCAGTTACCACGGGAAGGTTTTCTGGATTTTTCAAAAAACCAGACTGGGGGAACCTGGGGAACATTTTCAATAAACGGCAGTTCAGGCACCTTTCAAAATCAATATGAAACCATACAGGTTAAAAAAATAAGCAGTACTGAAATGGAAAAAATCGGTTACACAAACCGGTTGTATTTATTAAGCACAGTAGACGGAGTAAAGCTCAACGGCAGTTACAATACCATTCCGAATTGGTCTAGCATATCCAATTATCCCTATGGCCCTACGGATGCTCAACCAATGATTTCTTTTGACAAGCAGGGCAACTTTCTGGACCAGGGAGCTTTTGTTACCAATTTTACCCAGCCTTTCCAGGATGCTCAAAGAGCACCGGGTGCAGGAACCTACGAAATTAAAAAATTCACCCTGATCCTCAATTATACGGATGGCAGAAAAATCACCCGATCATTTAGCGGAGTATTAAATAATAAAGTATCAGCAAACAGTGAGCTGGTATTAATTGCAGGGAATCCATTCTATAACAAATAGAAGACTGTAACCATGAAAAAGCTACTTATTCCATTAACTCTCCTGCTGCTGAACCAACCAATTGCAGCACAAAATAAACCTAAGGAAAAACCACCCACCCAGCAAGAGATGGAGGAAATGATGCGGGAAGCGCAGCAACTGGTAGAAGGACTAAGTGCTGAAGACAAAAGAATGATGGATAGTCTGGGTATTAAAATGCCTGATTTTAAAAAGCCGCCCAAAGCCACCAACAATGCACTGAAAACATCCTGGGAAGATGAAAATCGGATAGTTCCCAGACGGGATGACAAGAGAATAGCAGCCATTCCAAAAGCCGTAACAACTGCCCGTATGGGAGCATATGTAGCTGCCGTACAGAAAAATACGGCAGTTGTAATGACTGATGCAATAAAGCAGATTGGTATTAAATTATATAATTACATACAGCAAAACAGTAACAACAGTACAGAAGCAGGTAATATGGCCACCGGCTTCTGGCTGATTGGCAAACCTCAAATGGCTTTGTATACGCTAGGGAAAATTTGTAGTGATGATCCCTCCAACACAGACAACCTTAGCAATTTTGCATCCATGTTATCAATGCAGGGTGCCCAGCATCTGGCCATTCCCATTCTAAATAATCTTAACTCAGCCTACACCCAAAACAGCACCCTGCTTAATAACCTGGGACAGGCATGGTTCGGATTGGGTGAATTGGTAAAAGCAGAGAGGTATATTGACAGCGCATTGATACTCTTTCCATTTCATCCGCAAGCCAATATGACAAAGGCAGCGATTGCAGAAAGCAAAGGAAAAAAAGAAGAAGCAAAAAAAGCAATTGAAAAATCAATTCAACAGGCATATACCGATGAAAAGAAAGAAAAACTGGAACAGCTTGGGCAAAAAATAGCAAGTATCCATTACCTGTTGCCACCACGACGTAAAACAGATGTATTGAATTTGAATGGTTTTCGTTCTCCATCATTTCCCAAAACCTCCCTGGATTGCATTCGGGCTGAGGAAGAATGGAAGATATTTTACGAACAAATTGATGAAAAAATAGTCAGCTTAGAAAAGCTTCGAATCAATGCGGAAGATGCTGCCATAAAAGGAAAACAGAAGAGAATGGCAGAAGCAAATAGTCTGTTACATACTGCCCAAAAAAATCCGGGAATCATTAATCAACAGATAGCAATACCATTTTATTCGATACGGGCAGCCTCTAAATTAAATGCAGCAATGGCCTTGTTGCAACGAAAACTGGAATCCTACCAATACCAGATACAGCTATATACCCAGGAATACTTACAGTTGAAAAAGGCCTACGATGAGGAAATGATAAGACTTCGCAAAGAAGATGAGGAGCAAACTGGTGCCGGCAGGGCGAATGAATCCTATTGCCCAAAATATAAAATTGCAACAGATAAATACCTTAACACCATCAATGGTAAACTGGAAATATTGTATGCAGACGCATTATCACTAAAAAAATCTATGATTAATGAATCTGCCTATCATACACTGTATATGATGTGGCCCGATGAATACCAGGTGGCCAAACTGGATTATCAGATTGAATGGCTCAATTTTATGAAAAAGGGATTTGGAGCTCCCGCTGATGGTTCGGGATTCCCTTTTGTTTCTGTTACGCTCAAACAATACTCCTGCAATAATGAGCCCGAAGAGGAAGAGCCCGAACTAACCCAACTTCAAAAATTTGATGATGTACACTGTGAATACCACAGTGAAATAGATTTGAAAATAATCAAATTCACATCTGATTGTAGTCGTATGAAATCGGAACTGAATCTGAAATTTATTGAGTACACCCGCATGGATGATTTTGAACAGTCAGAAGGCAACACCTATGTGAGCAGCACTATTAAGATAAGCGCTGAATATGGAATAGGTAAAAAAGAAAAAGGCCCATTAAAAGCCGAAGCCAAAGTGGGTGCCGCAATACAGGTAGAAATGGATCGTAAAGGCATAAAAGACATCAATCTCATTGCCGAAGCCAAAGTGGGTGCTGGTACTAATGTGTTAGATGAAGGATTGGAAAAACATGGTAGTGTTGCCGGGAAAGATATTCATGATACTACTATTGAAATTGGCGTGGAAGGCCGTATAAGTATAATTAGCGGAAAGGGAAGTGTTGCGGGTACCGGGAAATTAGAAGGTGTAAGAATCCTTGAATTCTGACATCAAAAGAGAACTATTAACATTTATTAATTAAAATATTCTGATGTAATGAAAATTTTCATTTTACACCTGACACTAATTATTCTATTCTTCTCATCCTGCAAGAAAGATGAAGGGGCAGCGCCAACATCTGAACCAACGGCTCCGCAGGGAGTTTCTACAACCCAAATCTCCCAAATCACCTATTCCGGGGCACTATCAGGCGGAAGTATTTCCAGTGATGGGGGTGCACCTGTTACTGCCCGTGGTATAATATGGAGTACAGCAACGAATCCAGTTGTAAACCTAAGTACAAAAACCAGTGATGGAACTGGCACAGGACAGTTTAGCAGTTCTATGGCTGACTTAGCTTCTGGTACTTTATACTATGTGCGGTCCTATGCTACGAATCGTATCGGGACAACCTATGGAGAGGAGAAAACATTCACGACTGCGCCAGCTCCAACTGAACCGGTGGTTTATGTTGCCGTTCAGTACCAAAGCAATCCAAACAAAGCATTATATTGGAAAAATTCAACCAGTATCTCCTTATCGGATGGAAGCCGGAATGCATTTGCCAAATCTGTTTTTGCAAATGAAACCGGTATTTATGTGGCAGGGGAAGAACAAAATACAAGTGGAGTGTATGTTGCTAAATATTGGCATAACGGGCAGACTACCAATCTATCCAATGGAACAAAACATGCATTTGCCAGTGGTATAGCAGTATCAAAAAGCCTTGGGAATGTGTATGTATGCGGGTCGCAGGAAACAGCGGGTCAGCGGCAGGCCAAATACTGGAAAAATGGTACTGAAATCAATCTAACGGATGGCACCAAACATGCCATAGCAACCTCCATATTCGTAACTGGAAATTCCAGCGATGACATTTTTGTTGCTGGGTATATGAATGATCCGATGGAAAAAGCCAGATACTGGAAGAATGGGGCTGAAACCATCCTGGCACAAACTTCCGGAACTGTAAGATCAGTAGCCGGTAGTATTTACGTATCTGGTGATGATATTTATATAGCCGGCTATCAGCAGTTTGACGCAGCCAATGGGGGCAAATACATAGCCACTATCTGGAAAAACGGAATTCCCGGTTTATTGGGTTCGTCAGCAACCAACAGTTATGCAACAGGAGTAATGGTAGCCAACAATGATGTTTATGTTGCCGCATATGAGCAGGTGCAGGGAATAAATGTATCCCGGGTATGGAAAAACAATGTGATTTCAACCACTCTTTCCAATGGAATCACAGACGAACAGACTTCCGGAATATTTGTAACAGCCCAGAATGATGTATATGTTGCTGGTTATAGTGGAAATGTTAACTCCGGAATACAGGCAAAGTATTGGAAAAATGGTGTTAGCCATACCAACAACAGCGGAACCTATGCCTGGGGAATTTTTGTACAGTAAACTTTTCAACATGAAAAAAATAGCAGTCCTATTCTACCTGGTATCTACAGTCAGTTACAGTGTTGCCCAACGCACAAAAGATGCTCAGTTAGAAGACAGCATTTTCAAATGGAAAAGCATTCCAACATTAAATGCCGCCAATTATCCCAGAACTTTTACGCCGGAACAACTAAAACACCCCGCATTATTTGCGCAATGGTTACAGCAATCCTATATTCCGGCCGGAGCATTGGATTTTTCCTATGCCCTAGCAGAACCAAACAAAAAAAAAGAAGTGCAGCCATACGGGAGCGGTATTAATGCAGCGATGTGGAAAGCGATGTGGGATAATCAAATTAAAAATGTAATCAGGCAACCACATACAGAAAATTCGATTTATTTACTTACAAATACCATTATTGACGCGGAACCAATTGCCCTGTTAACGGTACCTGGAAGAGCTGTTTTCATGCGGCGATCGCCTGAGTTGGAAAAAGCATTTATGGGCAGCAGCGAAAGGAGAAACCAATTTGTGCGTGCCCTGAATCTGGAAAAGCATCCACAAATCGGTAACTATCAGATTCAATATTATGGATGTGATGGTGAAGAATGTATGCCCAGAGTTGCTGTTTATCTGAGTCCAGGTAACAAATTGCCCATTCGCCCCCTTAGCAGAGGAGAGGTATTGGATATGTGCGAACAGGCCATACCGGCAGAAGCAGAAAAAGCGCGGGATAAAATCAGGAGCGAAAACAGAGTTTATGGTCCGGCAGCTCAGCAAAAATGGGTAACCCGCTTCAATGAGGAAACTCTTCCAAAATGGAAATCCGGCATCCAGAAAATAAGAGCCAGGTATGCAGGCTCTCTGAATGAACCCGCGGAATTGAAAACCTCCAATGGAATTGCGATGATTAACTTTTACAATGGTGATGACATTTTTGATACAGAAGAATTCAGGAAAAGGAAACTGAATACCTATGGCATCTATACCTATGAAGAGGGAGTTCTTGAAAAAAGCAGGCAGGCTGCGCCACTTTGGATTTGTATCAGCTGGATTCCAACTAATCAGAACATTGCTCCCTATGCAAGAGAAATTCACCGGAGTATGATCACTCATTTTAATTTCGACTATGTGTATAATTATTTTTTTAACCCGGAAATTGTAAAGAACAAGCCCTACCAAATTCTAAACGGAGATATTCAAAAAACACATTTAGCCACCTATAAAAACAAAAAAGAAAAGATACCCGAAGTTTCAAAAAGTCATCCGGCATCAGTAACTTTTTACGAAGATTTTTCAGGAAACACTACGGGTGAAAAACCTTATGGATGGCATATGCCTTCAGTGGGAAATCCTTCCATTATTGCTACTCCCGATGGAGAGCAGGGAAACTGGGTTAAAATTGGGCAATATCGTCTTATGCCAAATAGTAACGGCAAGCCCCTACCCGAAAATTTTAAAATGGAATTTGATGTGGCGACTGATAGAGATTTTACCACGAATTCAGGTGGTGGATTCCTACTCAGGATCCACAACAAAATACGCACACCTGATGGTGATTACAAAGACGCAGCCAAACAGGTATTTATTGACCTGGACGCAAGATCCGGGAATGAGAAGTTTACGCAAAATCCAACCGGCTACTCCAGAATCAAAGCAACCTATACTGGTATGCCGGCAGCACTCAGGTATGCCGACAAAGAACAGTATTCCAGCGATTTTAGCAATAAAAAAAACAAGGTTCATTTTACAATTATCAAGTCAGGCAAAAAGATAACTGCGACGATTGATGGCAAGCCAATAGAAGCGGTTGACAAAAATGGAAAATCGATACCCGGTTTCAATGAAGTGCCGGAAGGAGTTAGATTCAGTTCCTTTTACTTTGAAAACATAACCAATAGTTCTGTAAAAGAAATTGGAATATATGTATCAAATATTAAAATAACTCAGCTTTGACGGTTGTTCCCGCGCTACCTGCCGGTAAGCTGAATAGGTCAGCCCGGCATTGTTTTTAAAGTATTTGCTGAAATGAGCCTCATCATCAAATCCCAGGGAATGGGCAATTTCTTTAGCACTGCTATTCTCTATAACGGCCAGTCTTTTTGCTTCCAGTATGACTCGTTTTTTAATGTGTTCACTAACTGGGAAACCAGTTGTTTTTTGATGGTTTCGTTTAAATGGTTGGGCGTTACCACCAGCTTTCTGGCATAATCGCTGACTTTTGCGTGGGTTCGATAATCCGTTTCCAGCAGGTTTAGAAATCTTCGGGTGAGCCATGCCGGACGGGAAGCAATTGAACCTGAAGCGGCTGAATGCCCCCAGAAACGGGAGCACTGAATCAGGAATAATTGCAACAGGCTACGTAAACTTTCATGCTGCATATATGCATGCTGTTCCTGTTCTGCCTGTATCAACACAATCAATTTTTCAAGAAGTATTGCCTGAACAGCAGAAACAGTATGTGGATGAAACTGACTACAGTTATAAAACAAGCCGGTTTGCAACAATAACTCCCGCTGGCTCTCGGAAGTGCAGAAAAAATCCGCATGAAATGAAAGCACATAACCATCCGGATGTGGTCCTGTTACTAACTGGTGGATTTGTCCGGGTGTAAGAAAAAAAATAGTGGGCTGATCAACCACAAATTCCTGGAAGTCAACCATATGTTTCCCTTCCACGGATTTCATCCAGATGATTACAAAATAATCATGCTTATGCGGATGATCAATCCGGTTATGCCGGTGTTCATCAATATAGTCCATCGTTTGCAATTCGAATGGCAGCTGATGGCTGGTTGAATCCACCATTTCAATAACCGGTATGTTTGCATTCATACCCTAAATTAGGAAATCCTTATTTCTGATTGATGGGAGTTTCAATGAGTAGAAACTGTGCATCAGAAAGACAGTTGACTTCAATCCTATCGGTATCCCAAAGACCGATGGCATCCCGCTCAAGTAATCGAACATCACCAACCTCTACGGAACCCTCCATTACAAACAGGTAAAGGCATTTATTAACCGGATTGAATACATAGGGAATTCGACTTCCTTTATCAAAATGACCCAGTGATAATTTGGCATTCTGATTAATCCAGCAATGCGCCTGTCCCTCTTCGGATGAAATAATGGTTTGTAATTTATTCTTTCTGTTCTCCAGGGGAAAGTGACGCAACTGGTATCTGGGCCGGATAAACGTACCAAAGGCAGATTTGGTCGGATCTGTAAAATCACTAAAGCTGAAACAGAACTTTGATTTTAACCAGCCGATATCTTTTGTGCCGCGTTCTTCCCCGGGAAATTTATGTTGTTTCATTTAAAATACTGTTTACAATACTGATTTCATCTTCATTAATGGTATGGCCCATTCCAGGATAAATTTTTTCGGTCACCTGCGCACCCATTTCTTGCAAAATATTGGTGGAGGCATATACTCTTTCAACAGGAACATGCATATCGCGATCGCTGCATCCGATAAAAACAGGCGTTTCTTTGAAACTGCCGGTATAGTTTTGCCTGTTGATTTTTTCTCCAATCAATCCGCCTGTAAAAGCGGTTACTGATCCAAAGCGGGTGGCATTACGGGCAGCAAATTCAAGTGTCAGGCAGGCACCCTGGGAAAAGCCTAAAAAATGGATACCCGCCTCCGCGATTCCGGCTGCTTTACAATCTGCAACCAGACCTGCAATCAAATCAATGGCACTGCTTAACCAGGGTTCATTCTGTTCAACCGGTGCCATAAAGCTATACGGATACCAGGTATGGTTAGTGGCTTCAGGCGCCAGTAAGGCAAACCCTTCCAGGTGGAGATATTCCTGTAAACTAAGGATGGATGCTGCGGAAGCGCCTCTGCCATGCAGCAGAATCATTGCTTTTTTGGCGGCTGCAAGTGGTACACCCTGAACTACCACATGTTTTGTGTGTGCTATAGCTGTCATGCTTAAACGAAGTTTTTCCAGTTTAATTCAATAGGTTCAAGTCCGCTTTCAATACGGGTGCGATTTCTTTCTTCCCAGGGTGGCAGTTTCAGATCGGTTCCCAACTGATCAATGGATTCATCGTACGTGAAGCCAATATCACTGGTAGCCACTTCAAACAATACACCACCTGGTTCCCGGAAATAAATACTGTGAAAATACTGGCGGTCCAATACAGTAGTCACATTCATGCCCTTGCTGGCCAGCCTTTCCTGTACCTGCTGGATAGTGGCATCGTTTTCAGTAGCAAATGCCACATGGTGAACGGTGCCGCTTCCACCTAATCCACGCAGTCTTTCTGGTTCACAAACCACATCAACGATATCACCTACTTTACCAGAAGCACTATACCGGAATCGGTTACCGCTTTCAGCAATTGCCTGGTGGTTCAGGTAGGTGGTCAGAAAGCCGGCTGTTTTTTCATAGCCATCTTCGCTTAAGGTAACACTATGAAAGCCTTTTATGGCATTTTCAATTGGTATTTGTCCATAGGTAAATCCAGGCCGGGTATCCCGGTCATTGGCAACCAGTCAATACCCAGTCCGTCCTGGTCTTCAAAATAAATAAAGCCTTCATCAAACCGGTCTTGCGGGGTAGTTTGTGTAATACCGAATTTTTTCAACCGTTCGGTCCAGTAGCCCATGCTGTTGGCAGGAATGGAGAATGAGGTAGTGGTCAACTGGCCCTTTCCCTGGCGACCTCTTTGAATTCCCTTGTAAGGGAAGAACGTTAGAATTGTACCAGGCTTGCCATCTTCATCGCCATAATAGAGGTGATAAACCTCCGGTGCGTCAAAATTGATGGTTTTCTTCACCAGGCGAAGACCAAGAATACCGGCATAAAAATCAAGATTTTTTTGAGGATCATCCGCGAACGCTGTAACGTGGTGTAATCCCTTTATTAATGATTCCCTAGTTGATTTGTTTAGCAGACACAAAAGTACTGCCCCAAATTTAGCCCAACCATGCAGGAAGGATGGATAAACTTGTACAAATCATGGATTGCTGGTTCCAAAGACTATAAGCCCGCTTATTGCGACTCCAAAACCAATATCACCTTGTTGAAGTCAGCTGCAGCATTAATGATTTTCTGAAATTCTTCGTATTGCGATAATGGATACTGCAGTTGACAGTACAGCTCCCGGATCGAAATTTTCAAAACATTGCCTTCCAGTTTATAGGATGACTCGAATCCCATGGTTTCCTTGCCATTTTCAGAAACCACCTTACTGATATTGATATCCTCCAGGTTTTTGATTTTATATCCCTGGGGAATGACAAATTCAATGTTCCTGATCAGGGCATGCGGATAGTTTACATCAATATCGAACTGACGTGGTTTTTCCTGGTACATTTCAGCCTGCGGACCAATGATATCCCCTACCTTAACAAGGATCTTATTACCTGCGCGCTCTACCAGTTCACTTGCATGCACAACCAGATCAAGAGCAAACGGTTTATTCTCAGTAAAATATTCCATTTCCTTGTTTTCAATTTTGGAATTCATAACACGCTCAGAGTTGGTTCCAAATTTTGACATTTCCTTAATCAGGAACTGCTGGTGTTCATCCGATCCATAATTGAAGCTGGCTCTGTAAAAAATGGATGAATAACCGGTAAAGGATTGCCGGGTATTTACTAAAAGCGTGTCGAGGGTGGAGTTCAGCTTAATTTTTGCATCAATATCACTGCTTGACCAGTTATAATCCTCCCCGTTAATGCGACGGATATCGGCAATGGCAGTGGTGAAATTGCCAATTGTAGTGCCTTTGCAGAATACGCCATTGGTACCGATCCAGTCAGGATTAATCAACGGATAGCGCATTTCCAGTAAAGTGGGCGCAATGAATTTTTTTAGTTTGGGGAAATAAATCAATTGATTCTCACAATTGTTCCAATTTTCAAAAACCTTGTCTACACCATACTCCTTCCTGGAACCGCAGAGCACAAATTCATGTTCAACATTCAGCTGTTTGAAGATTGCTCCATATAAACGTAGAATACCCCTGTGACTGGAAATCTTTTTCTTAATGATCATCTCGATTTCCTCAGCACCTGGGTCATCAATATTCTCAGAAGTTCCAATATTTTTCTTAAGGTAGTTTTCGACAGCAGTTACAAGAGCAGCTTCATTACCATCCGTTTTTTTCCAATCATTTTTCTTAACAAGGTCGGCGACGCGTTTCATGTCCTTTTCCGAATAGGTCGCATAGATACTATAAGCTCTTTTGGCCAGTTCATTCCAGGTAAATACTCTTTCCGTTTTGTTTCGCGCAGTGTTGTATGAAAGTTTATACTCCACTCTTTTAAGATTGGCATTATAAGCCGCATACTTTTCATTTTCCGCTGCTGCTATATCCTGCTGCCGGATAAGAATGGTTCGCTTGGAATTCAGAATAGTATCTTTCGCTGCATTTACCTGGTTATATCCCTTGGTTTCAAAGATCAGTCTCTCAGGAGACACAATGGCTACTTCAGCTTCCAGGACAGGAAAACCTGTTTGAATAACTTCGCGTCCAAAAAAAGATCCATTGGTCTTATAGATATAATAGAACTCCACATCACATCCTTTTTCAAGCCCTTCCATAGCGAATATCTTGTAATACTGATCATCTTCCTGCAGGTCACGGATATTCTTATTATCAACCGTGATAATTTTCCCGCTGGGAAGAATGGTGCGTGCCATGATATCAACTATCTCATTGTTTGAGCTGACGGGCAGGTAAATTTTATTGAATTGTTCAATTCCTTTATCGTCTATGATATGGATACGCCTGTGCAAAGTCCTGTAGGCATTCACTTCATCTCCCTCATCAATAAATTCTACCCTGCGTTTGTCCAATAAGATAACAGCGGATTCGGCTACGTATTTGGCACCAGGTTTTTGAACAGTTGTACTTCCCGCCCATTTTTCCCTCTCGATTGCCGGAGTAGTTTGCGTAAAAGCCTTCAACTGGCTGATCACCAGTACTATGGTTATTAGTTTCTTCAGTGGAGCTAGCATTGGTTACTGTATTTTTGAAATGCTGATAGATTCTTTGTATTGTGGAAAGAGATTTTCCAGTACTTCATTCCATTCCTTAAACTGTTCAGGCTGCAGCAACAAGTGGTCGTTATAGAACTCCTGGGTCATTATAATCTTGTTGTTTTTCTGCTCGTATTGTAAATCAAACCCCCAGATAGCATTCCTGAATGATTTGCCTTTAGGTAAGTAGGTAACTTTATATCCTTCGGGAATGGTCAGTATGGTTACATACCGCTTGATAAATCGAAAATCAAATTCCATTGGAATAGTTCGTTTCGGGAAATCAATTTCTTCGTGTTCATACAATTTGAGCAGGTTGAGATTGATATACCATTCATCACCCAATTTCCGGGCATAATTCTGGAGTTCGAAATTCGCCGTGAGCGTAACATTTTCTTTTTCTGCTTTACCTGCAATCTGATAATTGGCAAGTTGAAATTTATTCGAGCCCCGCTTGAAGCGGTTTTTTACATATTCTTCTTTCTCCTTCTCACTGTAATAATTTAAAATACTACGTGTATTCATTGAAAAATATCCGCTCGTATGCTGCGTAATAGAGCCAGATATCCCCTTATCCGTGAATTCCAGCAAACAGGTATCTGTCAGAATATTTACAGATTTGGAGGGAGAAGGAACAGTTACGATTTTGTATTGATCCGGACCAAGGCCGATCATCGCTTCTTTTTCCTGGATATGCGAAGAGGGAATGCCAAAAAAACAAGTTGCATCCGTGCCGTCTAAAAAAATGAATTCATCTTTATTTAGCTGAATAGCACAGATCATGTGATTGGCAACAATTGGCAAAGGAATTTCACTGTACGCATAAGGAAGTGAGCGGGTGCCGATCCACGTATAATAAGCAGGTACACCGGCGGTATTGAGCATCACAACCAGGATGCTGGTCATATCCTTACAATCCCCAAACCGGCGGGAGCAAACAAGGTTGGCATCGCGGGGAACAAAACCCTCCATACCTGCTTCAAAAGCAATGTATTTGATTTGCTCCTGCACCCACTTGTAGATTCGTCGTGCTTTATCCTCCTGGGAAACAACACCATGAGTAAGGGAATCCACGATCCTTTTCAGTTCAGGACCAACTTCCTTGTTTATATCCTTTACAAAGCTGTAATTAAGTTTATACAGTGCATTGTTATCGGCCAAATAAGCTATTTCATCACCTTGCGTGTTCTTATATTTTTCAATATAGAATAACACGTGCGGTGCATAATAAGCGCTGCCGGGTGCATCTCCATAATTCTGGAGCGGACCCATATCCTTCACCTGGAATTTATAGGTGATTTCCTTCCCGCGCTTTGACTCTGTAAAGATGATCTTATCCGTATTCAGCCCTTTCAGGATATACTTAACTGACATGCTTTGCGGAAAACTAATCGTCATTTCATTATTCACCACCGGTATTCTGCGACCGAAATAATGGGGAGGCAGAAGATTGGGTTTGGTATGAATAATTTTTTGATTTAGAACGCCAATAGCTCCTTCGCCAATTGCCGGAAAATCGAAAATGGTTTCCTTTACATCATCGTAAAAAACACTGCTGGATCGCTGGTCCCCTGTTTTGAAGTTGGTGACCTTTATTTTTTTATTGTCTGCCGTTTGGGTATATGCTTCATACTCCGTAACCTGATGGAATCCGCTTTGAGTAAAGCCATACCGGCTCAAATAGGTAGCGGCGTTAGAAGACAGGTACATCATCTGCTCTGTTTCCTTGCTCTCTACAGTAGGTTCATTATCCTTCATCGTAATCCTGTATTGAGTGCTGCTATTGAGCAGCACTGCATCGTGCCCAGGATACTTGCTTTTCAGTTCTGCGGCCTTCTGGGCGGAACTCCAGGTTGGGGAAGCCAACAGAACCAGCCCTGTAATTATGGAGAAAAAGGATTGCTTCATTTCTTATCCAGTAATAGTCCGAAATAGTAAAATCTTACCTGCTTTAGTTTCCCGTTATCATCGTAGTAGCGCTGTTCACCATGCAGGCTGTCGTCATAATAATTGCCTTCTTCTATTAAAACTCCCTTCGCATTGTATTCTTTATAAGGGCCGTGCATACTGTCATGCACATAGGTGTGGGTAATGCGTACTTTACCATCCATATAGTATTGCGTACTAACGCCTTCGGTATTATCATATACAACCTGCTGCGATAATGATGTTTTGCCATTGGGATGATACATGGTATAAGCACCGTGCAAGACACCATCAATGTACTCCATAGAAGCTGAAGGATTGCCATTTGGATAAAATGCCTTCAACTTTCCATTACCTCCCGGGAGTGGAATTTCAGGAACCAGTTCGCTATTCTTATTGAGGTAACTATAACCAACTTTCATGCCTTCATCGTAACGGAGCTGATACATTAAGGTGCCATCTTCAGCATACCGCTTGTACAGGCCATGTCGCTCATTATCCTTGTATTCAATTTCTGTATCTACCTTCCCGTTCGGATGATAGAATACTGATTTACCCTGTAATTTATCTGATTTATACTCTTCTGTAAGATACAATACACCGTCCTTGGTATAATATTTCCAGGTACCTACCTTTTCATTCAAATTATACCGGCCGTCTACCCGAATCTTTCCACCGTAGCTATACGTGGTATAGGTACTGTCAGCCAACCCATGTACATAATGTTCTAAAGCCATCAATGAACCATCGGGATAATAAGTCTTCTTTGCTCCCACGATATCATTGTTTACGTAGGTAAATTCCATGTATAATTTACCGTTCGGATAACGGGAGATAAATTTTCCGTTTCCATTATTCAGCTTAACAGTGTTGATGACGTTTCCGATTGTATCGTATTCAGTAAACGATACCAGATTCCCCATTTGATGAACATACGCACTATTTGGTTTGCCATTGGGCCAGTATTCAATCTTAGTGCCATTTCGGGCATTATTCAAATACGAGGACTTTGCGGTCAGCGTTCCAAATTTGTCATAGCTCAACCATTCACCCTGCAAATTATTATCGCTGTACCATCCCTCCTCATTTAATCCCCCAAATGAGTACCAGGAAGTGTAATAACCATTTTTTTGGTCATCCACATAGTCCACAGAATAGCTTTTTTTACCGCTCTCGTGAAAACCAACAATAGTGCCATTCAGGCTTCCATTGGTATAGATTTCCTTCAGGCGTTCTCTGCCGGATCCGAAGTAATAAATCTTGGTGCCATCTATTTCCCCCTTTTGACCATAGGGAGTAAGGGTTTGTTTTATGCCATTTGCGTTGTAGGATATCAGATCCAGTTTTCCATTTTTTAATTCAGAAACGCTGATCTGTTTTCCTGTTTTATCAAAATAACGCCCGGATTTCAACCTGTCATTTTCAAAGGAAAGGGTAGAAAATAGTTTTTCATCCTCGTCATAATAATTTACATCGCCCGATGTTTTTCCTTTCTTGTTTATGTAACGATAGGCAACTTTACCATTTTCATGGTATAACACATATTCTCCTTCCAGTTCGCCATTGACATAGGTCTCTGTAGATTGAGGGTTGCCATTTTCATAATATCGTTTTACGACCCCGGTGATTTTCCCTTTTGTATAAGCGCCTTCAACAACCAGGCGGCCCTCCTTGCTCCAGCCCTTGAAATTGCCATTCAACTCATCGTCAGTATAACCACCTTCCGTTTCCGTCTGGCCATTCATATAATAGGTTTTGGCAGGTCCCTGGCGTTTACCATTTACATAGGTTTCTTCCATTTGAAGTTTACCAGTTTTGTAAAACGATTTTTTTACACCATTCAGCTGGCCTTTTGTATAAGGCTCCAGGGTTTTGATAACACCATTTTCATAGTAGCTTGTATACTGCCCATCGGGTTGTCCATCCTTATGAGGTGCACTGGATTGAACTGTTCCCTCTTCAGAATAATAGGTGTTCACCCCATCTTCCTTACCATTGCGATAAGTTTCCTTGGCTTTTAATTTTCCACTGAAATAGTAATAGGAAAACGTTCCTTCCTGTTCGCCTTTGTCATTGAAAACACCCTCCGCTTTCTTATTTCCTGAAGCATAATAAAATGTCCAGGGGCCTTTAGGAGTTTTATCTTTCATCATACCCTTTGCAAAAAGTCCATCCTCGTTAAACTGGTAGCAGGGGCCATTGTAATTGCGTTTTGCAAAGTACAATTCACGGGTATCCCGAACCAGGTGGAAATATTCCAGGATATTCGTTTTCAAGCCATCAATATCCTTTTTCTTCTTTTTATTGTAGTCCTGGATAACAGGAATGTTTACTCCTGAGAATACATAATTGACAAAGTATTCGAATTTTTTTTCCTTGTAAATTTTCTTGAACAGGGGAACATAATATTGCATGTAATAATCCCTGTCATTCTCATCAAACTCAAGTTTCTCGAATACTACCTGCATTTGTCGGGATATATTATCATCAAGATCGATGATGATCTTATATCCTTTATCCAGCGCTATCTTGGACAGTACGATTTGTTCAACCATCCTGAAATTATCAGAAGGATCCTCCTCACGAGCATTGAATAACTCCATTACTGCATCCGTACTTTTAGATATCTCGCTCAGAACATTGATTGCATTTGAAGAAAAGTCGCTGGTAGGATTTACGGTAAGACTGGTAAGCATGCATAAAAAGCCGGGTACGATCTTACCCTGGTTCAGTGCACTGATACCCAATTTGTATTGCACACTGGCTGAATAGGGATTTATCAGCGCCGCCTGTTGTAAAACTTTTTCGGCATCCTTATAATTTTTCATCCGGATAAGGGTGGTGCCCTTATTGATGTATAGGCTGATGTAGGCAGGATAAACCGCTATGGCCGAATCAAAAATATGCAGTGCGCGATCCTGTTCATTGTTGTAATCTAACAGTGATCCGTAGAGGACAAGCAGTTCAGGGTCGCGCTCCGGGTCTGATCGGTCGGCTAATGCTTTTTCGCAGTAGACGATCCCCCTGGCATACTGGCTGTCTGCAGAACAGGTTAATGCGCTTTCATATAAAGCCAATATATAATTGGTATCTCCAACGGGAACTTTATCAAATTCCTTGAGCGCTTCGGCATATTTGCCATCATCATACAGCTGGATACCTGTTTTAATGAGCTCGCCTGAATTAATGCGCTGGGCTTTTTCTTGAGCAACAGATAGGAGGAAACACGTACATAGTACGGTGGATAAGGTTAATCGAAAAATCATTACTTCTAAGGTCTTTGTTAGAAAAACAGTAATTCGTTTTAAACGAACTTATTGTATGAATTAGTATGGACGGTAGTTTACAATCGTTAGGAAATTTACTTACGCGACAAATATATCCGCCAGTCTGAGAAATGCAAGTTTCCACCCATTTTTTTCAAAAAAAAATTCAGACGGGGCCGAACTACGGTTGCGCCACTGATCACTTTAAGGAACCAGCGTAAATAGCAAACCCAAATAATGAAACAATACTCAGTAGAACGTATAAGAAAAGGGATGTTTCTATCGACGCTCGTTGTGATTTGGATTTCTTATTCCATTTTTCTTCAATTACCCCGATAGAGTGATTCGACCGGTACAGGAATCTGATATATGTAACGACCTGGAAAACCAGGAATAAACCAATGATATAGAGTTCATTTAACGGAGCCTTGTTACCTGATAAAAGCCGTATCACCATGTCTATCGTCAATACATTCATGGTAAGTAGGCCACCAACGATACCAGCAGAAATTGATTCAGCACTCTTTTCATTATAACTGGAATAGATTGTATACACCCCATAAAACAAATAATCAAAGAAGACCATTAGTTGAAATTCTTTTCATTCACATAATACATTAAAAGACTTTTTTGTCTTTTATTAAAATTCAATTCCTATATTTGCACTGAACGAATATATATGTTTTCGAAAACTTGTGAATACGCCATTCGGGCTATGATTTTTATTGCTCAAAAATCCAGAGATGGACGGAAAGTGGGTATAAAAGAAATAGCAGAAGGGATTGATTCACCAGAACATTTTATCGCCAAGATTTTGCAGGACCTTAGCAGGAAGCAATTGGTGCAATCTATGAAAGGTCCGCATGGAGGATTTTACCTGGACCAGCAGGGACTGAAACGCTCACTCGCAGACATTGTAAAAGAAGTAGATGGTGATAAATTATTTACTGCCTGCGGCCTTGGTTTGAAACATTGTTCTGAAAAATACCCATGCCCTATACATCATGAATTTAAAGAGGTAAGAAAACGTATGCTAACCATACTTCAAAACGCTAAACTCAATGAGTTCAATTTGGAACAAAGCAAATTGCTCACCTTCTTAAAACGCTGATTTTTTTTGCTTTATTAAAAGATATAAAGGTATTTTTATCTGTTTAATATGAAACGATGATTACCAAAAGAATAATAGTTATTACTGCTCAGGTAGCGTGTTTTACAACCGGCTATTCTCAAAGGAGCATTCCTTCCAGCCTTTCCCTGGAATCACCTGAAGCCTTAACTGTCATCCTATACCTGTTCCTGTTACTAATCCTGATAGGAGTACTGTTATTAAAGAATAAGGTGGTCGGATTACGCAATCATTTTAATTCCAGATCAGAAGAGGACCAACTAAACAGGCTGAAAAAGCTGGCAGATCATCTAAGCAGCAGGCAAATAAGCAGGTTGCAGGAGTATAAAAAAAGAAGTAACAATGAATGAATCAACTATGAATAACCCAGGGATAATCATCACTATTATTCTGTTACTGCTTCCCATATTATTGGGAATAGTCATAATGATCCTGAAAGTGATGGGCACCATCCGCCAGGCAAAAGACCAGCAACAACTTGAAGACGCAGATAAACTGGCTGAGTATCTGGGAAATCTGTCCAAAGAAGAATTAGATGAGCAACTCGTAAAAAGAAAAGCGGCATTGGATTTCCAACTTTCGCATCAGGAATTATCCGGGAAAATGCCACCAGAAGATGAGAAGGGACTTCTTCATATCAATCAACCTCCGGGATTACCAATTGTTGCGGCCAAGAAGAAAGCCTTACCACGCCCCAATATTGATCCTAAACTTTCCAAACTTATTATCTGGTATTTTTTGTCAGCAACAGCCTGGTTACTCTTTGGAACAACCATAGGAGAATACCTCGGTATTAAGTTTGTTGCTCCAGACGCTGATCATGTAAGCTGGTTGAGCTTTGGTCGTTTACGTCCTGTACATACCAATGCTGTTTTTTGGGGATGGGCCTCACTTGGAATGCTGGGCTTAGGGTATTATATCATTCCCCGGGTCAGTAATACAAAACTGGCTAACCTGAACTATGGGTGGTACACTTTAGGACTGATTAATTTTGCTGTACTTATAGGCTCCATATTCCTGATGGCTGGCATTAATAACGGTGGCGGCGAATATCGTGAGTACATATGGCCGGTTATGCTCCTGTTTGCAATTGGTATTGTGCTCACACTTATCAATTTTATACAAACAATTGCCAAACGCACCACTAAAGAAATTTATATCTCTAACTGGTATATAGTTGCCTCCATAATTTTTGCCATAATTATTACGATCGTAGCATATGTACCAAGCTGGCAGAACGGCCTGGGTGAAACAATTATACAGGGATACTACATGCACCAGGGTGTAGGTATGTGGTTCATGCTCTTTACCCTTGGAATTGTTTATTACATCCTGCCCCAGCAGTTGAATAAACCCATTTATTCTTATAGTCTGGGTATCCTGGCTTTCTGGACACAGATCCTGTTTTACACGCTTATCGGTACGCACCATTTTGTCTTCAGTTCAATACCCTGGTGGCTTCAGACCGTTGCCATTGTAGGCAGTGCCGGTATGGTGATTCCGGTAATAGCAGGAACCACCAATTTCATATTAACTTTTAAAGGAGCCTGGTATAAAATCAGCGATAGTTATACGCTCCCCTTCTTTCTTGTTGGAATCCTTTTTTATTTTACCGGTTCCCTGCAGGGAACTGCTGAAGCATTCCGAAGCGCGAACCTTATCTGGCATTTCACTGATTTTACGGTTGCCCATTCCCACCTTACCATGTATGGCATCATCTGCTTTTTCCTATGGGCAGGTATCTATGCAATTCTTCCCAGGCTGACAGGTAAAGAAGCCCCGCAAATAACAGTGGGTGCTCATTTCTGGTTAGCATTAATCGGACTTCTATTCTATACCATACCACTGATGTATGGCAGCACACTGAAAGGACTGTTATGGATGGATAACAAACCTTTTATTGAAGGAGTAGTACTGATGGCTCCCTATTGGTTATGGCGCGCCATAGGCGGAAGCCTGATGTGGCTTTCTCATTTATTCTTTGCCTACAATATTTATAAGATGGTCTCCACCAGAAAAGAGGTTGATATTCAGGAAACAGCTATCCGGAAACTAACGGAACCCGTCACCCCTATTCAAACCATCGCATAATTCATATTAGCACAACCATGGAACTTTTTGACAATCATAAAAAGCTTTTTACTACTGCTACCTTATTATTCCTGGTATTAACCCTATTCGTTGCAATCCTTCCCGCAATAAATAACCAGCAGCGAAACCGCCCGCTTCCCAATGCAAAAATGCTTACGGAGGCTGAGATGAAAGGAAAAGCAATTTATATATCAAATGGGTGCGTCGCCTGTCATACCCAACAGGTACGAAATGTAGATATGGATAAAATCTGGGGAAGCAGGCCGAGCATCGCAGCAGATTATGCAGCCATCCATCGAACAGATATTTGGCGCAATACAGCAACGTTGATGGGAACAGAACGAACTGGTCCGGACCTTACAGATATTGGAACTAGGCAACCAGGAAAAGAGTGGAATCTCGTTCACCTCTTTAATCCGCGCATTGTGGTCAAAGAATCAATAATGCCTGCTTATCCCTGGTTATTTACCATAAAATCAGAGCCATCCGATTCAGATGTTGTAGTAAATGTTCCTGCAGCTTACCTTAAGAACAAGAAAGGAAAACTGGTTGCAACCAAAGAGGCGCTTTATCTGCTTGCATACCTGCAATCCTTAAAGCAAACCAAACTCCCGGAAGGCGACCCGATCCCGGAATTTCTTTATAAGAAAGCAATAAAACAGGCCGATAATAACCAGGGCCAGGAGCCAGAACTGGATGGAAAAGCACTCTACACTGCGAGCTGTCAAAGTTGTCACCAGGAGAACGGTGAAGGATTACCAGGTGCCTTTCCTGCTTTAAAAGGAAGTCCCGTTGTAATGGGTGATAACCTCGAATTATATGTAGACATCATTATGAATGGTTATGATGCAAGACCCGAATTTGGTATCATGTCACCCGTCGGGACAAACCTGGAATGGACTGAAAAAGAAGTGGCAGCTATTATAAATTATGAACGTACCAGTTGGGGAAACAATGGCAAAAAGGTAAGTCCGGATGAAGTAAAAAAAATCATGGACTTGTTGAAATTAAAAACAGCAGCACAATGAATAAGATCCTACTATTAATAGCAATGCTAATTCAATTCAGTTACTCCTTCTCCTGTCCGGTATGTGAGCGAAATAAACCTAAAATACTACAAGGAATTACTCATGGCCAGGGACCTTCTTCCAACTGGGACTATGTCATTATTTTAAGCATGATTGCAATAGCCTTGCTCTCCTTTTACCTATCCTTAAAATGGATGGTACGTCCTGGAGAAAAATCAGCACATCATATCAAAAGAACCATTTTAAATATTGAATAAAATGAGTGACAAAAGCACCATTTTCATTTTTATTGACAACGATTCAAAGCCCATCGCGAAGGTATTGTCTCCCGTTAGTTTTGAACTGGACACGCGCAAGCTGACCGATGGCGAACATACGCTGCGGATTATAAGCAAGGACCCTACAGGAAAAGAAGGGATTCGAAAGATCCCATTTGTTGTGCGGAATGGTCCGGCTATTGACATAGAAGGTATCAGTGAAAATGCGATTGTAGATGGAGTTCTTCCCATTATGATTAACGCTTACGGAAAGGGAGATCAGAAAGGATTTTTAATTTCAGGAAGTGAAACTCCCCAAAGCATACCCTGGTGGGTATGGATTATTATTATCGGATTTTTGGGTTGGGCTATGTATTATATGTTCATGTATTATTCAATTGTTTAATTATCATCAATGAGCTTGAAAGGAGATATTACATCGATAGAAGATATAAAACTGCTGGTTAATTCATTTTATGGAAAAATCAGGGAAGATCAATTGCTGGGTACCATATTCAACAATGTCATACAGAACAGATGGCCGCAACATCTGAACAAAATGTATACGTTCTGGCAGACGGTACTTTTAGACGAACACACATATTATGGAAGTCCCTTTCCTCCTCATGCCAAATTACCCATTCAACAGGAGCACTTTGACAGATGGCTGTACATCTGGCATAACACCATAGATGAACATTTTTATGGCCAGGTTGCTGATGAAGCAAAATGGCGGGGTGGTAAAATGGCTTCTATGTTTTTAATGAAGCTAGATTATTTAAGGAACAGTGAAAGTCTGAATTCCTAATCCGCTTACAAATAAAATTCTTGGAGCTTTTTCAGAATTTTCGTAATATTAAAATTGTCAGCTCTCTTCTTTACTGGTTATAGAAATTTCTACTCCATTCTGAATGGTTACGAACGGTTCCAGAGCGGTTCACTGACGGTTCATGAACGATTGCAGAACGATGCCGGAACGGTCAAACAACGATGCATGAACGATCAAAAGTGCCGAATGGATGGTCAAACTATGCCGAATGGAACACTCCGAACAGGGCCAATTCATAATTCAAACTTCACACTTCTCACTTCACAATTCTCACTTCCAATGGTAGTCCCGACAGGAATCGAACCTGTATCTAGAGTTTAGGAAACTCCTATTCTATCCATTGAACTACGGGACCAGCGGAACTTTTTATTCCGGGCTGGCAAAAATAATGGTTTTGACCGGTTGAACAACTGATTTATTGGCTAGCTTTCGGGTTGAAAATCGGCATATGAAACCGTCTACAACCAACCCTCCAACTGCCCGAACCTTTAGGATGCTTATCGCACTGGTGATAGGCTTTCTTAGTTTGAGCCTGACCAACGTAACGCAGGCACAGAAAAAACGCGCGCCATCCAAAACCAACCCTACTATGCAGATTCGCATCAATCACATCGCCCTTTATGTTACCAACCTCGAAACCAGCACCAATTTTTACAGGGATGTGATTGGTCTTGATACCATTCCCGAACCTTTCCATGATGGTCGCCATACCTGGTTCAGTGTCAGCGAAAACGCCCACCTGCACCTGATCTCGGGCCGTGCTACCCCTCCCGAGGCCGAAAAAAACACCCATCTCTGCTTCTCCACCGGCAAAATGGACGAATTGCTTGAAAAGCTCAAAGCAAAAGGCATCCACTTTGAAGACTGGCCAGGCAAAGCCTTTACGGTTACCAAAAGAGTGGACGGTATCCGACAGATCTATCTGAAAGATCCCGATGGCTACTGGATTGAAATCAATGATGATTTTTGACAGGCACCGGCGAGCCCCTGATTTCCTTAACTTTGCGGTCCATTTCTGAACTATGAAGTTTTACAATTTTGTTATTCGCTATAGATTGTTGCTGGGTTTTCTTTTCCTGGCCATCGCCATCGTTACCAATATTTACGCAGGTTTCTGGCCAGCTTTTATCGCCTACCTGGTGGGCGTTGTGCTGATTTTCGGGCATTTCTTCTTCGGTCCCATGCGCCTGATCCAGGAATATATGGAAACAGGTGATATGGAGGGTGCAGAACGTATCCTCAACCAGATCAAATACCCCAACCTGCTTTATAAACCCATCCGCTCCGTGTATTATACCCTCAAGGGCAATATCGCGATGATGAAACAGGACTACGACGGGGCTGAAAAAATGATGAAAAAAGGCCTCGATCTCGGTATGCCGATGAAAGAAGCTGAGGGTGCTTCCCTCCTGCAAATGGGCATGATCGCTTTACAGAAAAACGACATGAAAACCGGTGAAAGTTATATCCGGTCCGCCCTTCGCAAAGGCCTCCCTGATAAGGAAAACGAAGCCGCAGCTTACCTGCAGTTGTGCTCCATCATGATGACCAAAAGAGAGTTCCGCGCCGCCAAGGATTTCTTCCGCAAGGCTAAAGCGCTGAAGCCTACAACTCCACAGATCGCGGATCAGATCAAGCAGATTGAGAAGTATATCGCAAGGATGCCGGGTTAAACAACTCCTCTACCTTCTTGAACCGGTAATCAAATATGCCTTGCAACTGCTTGCGCACAAAGAGCGCATTCGCGATATCACCCAAAATCCACAGGGGTATTTTGTAATGCACGATATCCGTCATCTCCACCCCACCCGGCACTTCGCGGAAATGGTGCTGGTGATGCCAGAGGCTGTAGGGACCAAATCGTTGCTCATCCACGAAATATTTCCCTTCCTCCACATGCGTGATTTCCGTCATCCAATACAGGGGAATCCCCAGCAAGGGTTTCACTGTGTATTCAATGATTTGTCCGGGGTACATCTTAGCCCCATGATGTTTGGAAATGATATTGAAACCCATGTGCGGGGGCGTGATAGTAGCCAGGTTAGCCGGACTTGAAAAAAAGTCCCAGGCCTTCTCAAGGGTTACGGGGATTACCTGAATGGTTTTTAAAGAGTATACAGCCATGATTTGAAATTGCTGCTTTAACAACCCCATTACAGGAAAATGGTTCAGGATGCCCGCAAATCGGTTAAGTTTGCACCTTCAATGGAAGCGAATTTCACCCGATCACCTAAAAAGATTCCACAAAAAGCCACTGGCAGCCTCCTGCTGTTCCTGGCCCTGCTTTTCCTGATTACACTGGCAGAAAGCTGCGCGAATATTATTCCACCGCTGGGCGGACCCAAAGACACTATTCCCCCGATTCCCGTTTTGCTTCAGCCCAAGGATTCTACCCTGAATTTCAAAGGGAACCGGATCGTGTTCACCTTCAATGAATATGTGAACCTCGACCAGATCCAGCAAAACCTGCTGGTGAGTCCGACTCCCAAAATCAACCCGACAGTGGAGTCTCGCCTGCGTACGGTAAGCGTTCGCCTGCGTGATACCCTTGAGCCCAATACTACTTATACCCTCAATTTTGGAAAAGCGATCCGCGATGTCAATGAAAACAATCCGCTGACCAATTTCACCTATACCTTCTCAACCGGCAATTATATTGATTCCCTTGAGCTTACAGGAAATGTGATCCTGGCGCAAACCGGCAAGCACGATTCTACCCTGATTGTATTGCTGCATCGTAACCTGGATGATTCCGCGGTGGTAAAAGAACGTCCGAGGTATTATACCAAAGTTGACAGCTCCGGGAATTTCCATTTCCACAACCTTTCACCCGGCTCCTATAATCTCTTCGCATTGAAGAATGAAGGTGTGCCGCAGTACAGTGATCCTACCCAGTTGTTTGCCTTTTATGGACAAACCCTGGTATTGAATGAGCAGAAGCGGGAGCCCATCCAGCTCTATGCTTATGCGGAACCCGCACCACCACAGAAACCTAAGAAACCTGCTGCACCCACCACCCGCAAAAAAGAAAAAGAAGAAGAGCAGGATCGCCGGTTGCGATTTGGTCTCAACCTGGAAAACAGCACCTTCGATGTACTTAAAACCCTGGTATTGAATTTCCCGGATTCCCTGAAAAGCTTCGACAGTTCCAAACTGATCCTTACAGATGAACAGTTCAAGCCCCTGGCCTACCGCCTGGAAGTGGATAGCACAGGAAAGCTTTACTCCCTGTTCTACAATTGGCCGATCGACCAGGGATTCAAACTGATTGCGCAGGAAGGAATGGCTGAGGACAGCCTGGGCAAATCGATCTTAAAAACCGATACCATTTCTTTCCGCACGATGAAGGACAGTGACTATGGCAGCATCCGGTTCCGCTTCCCGAATATTGATACCAGTTTGCACCCCGTATTGCAACTGGTGCAGAATGATAAAGTCGCCTTCAGCTATCCCATCCCCGGTAAAGAATTGAGAATCGCAAGATTCCGGCCGGCTGAATTTGAGATCCGCATTCTCTTTGATGAAAACCAGAATGGCAAATGGGATTATGGCAGCTTCTTCGGTGAAAAAAGACAGCCCGAAAAAGTGAAAGCCGTTGGTAAGAAGATAACCATCAAAGGCAACTGGGATAACGAGATCGATATCACCCTGTAGATGCTTAATTTTGCAGGATGCAATTACCCTCTGCCTTATTGGAACAAGCGGTGAATGAGTTCAGCAAATTACCCGGAATCGGAAAGAAAACTGCCCTTCGACTAGTATTGCACCTACTGAAACAGGAACCTGAAAAAGTGGAGGCTTTTGGCGCGGCACTTTTACGTATGCGAAAGGATACCCATATCTGCCAGCGTTGCTATAATATCTCCGACAGCCTGCTTTGTTCCATCTGCTCCAACCCGATGCGTAAGCAGCAAATCATCTGTGTGGTGGAATCCATCCGCGATGTAATTGCAATTGAAAGCACCCAGCAATACAACGGAACCTATCATGTACTCGGAGGCATTATCTCTCCGCTGGATGGTGTAGGTCCTGATCAGCTCTACATTGAGCCACTCGTTAAACGGGTACAGGAAGATGGTATCCAGGAACTGATATTCGCACTGAACCCCACGATCCAGGGTGATACAACTATCTACTACATTCAAAAAAAGATACAACCCTCCTCGGTGAAGGTAACCACCATAGCCCGTGGCATCGCCTTTGGCGGTGAACTTGAATACGCTGATGAAATGACCCTCGCCCGCAGCCTGCAGCACAGGATGCCGGTGGAGAATCTAAAAGTATAGGAGGAATGGAGAAAAGGAGAAAAGGAAGAAGGAGGAGGGAACAGCCATCTTCCATTCCCCCTCTTCCTTTCCTCCATCTTCCATTCTCCCCGTTTTCCCTATCTTTGCCCTGCCAGGGGGATTTGTTTATTGTTCGACCTGGCAACGCCAACAGCGCTTAACTGAACTAATAAACGCCTCCCGAAACTCCCTCTTTTTGTTTCCCCCGCGTTTATTGTGCATGCCAACTGTTGGTTACAACAACTGTTGATAAAGAGATTATGAAAGACATTCGTAAAGCACTGGAGCAACGCATCCTGATAATTGATGGCGCCATGGGTACCATGATCCAACGGCATCGCCTAACCGAAGCAGATTACCGCGGTGAACGTTTCAAAGACTGGCCCTCCGATCTGAAGGGCAATAACGACCTGCTCTGCCTCACGCAACCCGCAATCATCGAAGGCATCCACCGCGAATACCTGGAAGCCGGTGCAGATATTATTGAAACCAATACCTTCAACTCACAACAGGTGAGCCTCGCAGATTATAACATGCAGGCACTGGCACATGAGATCAATGTAGCAGCAGCCCGCATTGCGCGAAAAGCAGCAGATGATTATACTGCGAAGGATCCTTCCAAACCTCGTTTTGTTGCTGGCGCGATTGGCCCTCTGAATAAAACACTCAGCCTCTCCCCGGATGTTAACAATCCTGGTTACCGCGGGCTCCTATGGGATGAAGCAGTGGAAGCGTATTACGAACAAATTGACGGGCTGGTAAAAGGTGGTGTTGACATCTTACTGATTGAAACCATCTTTGATACCCTCAATGCCAAAGCTGCCATCTTCGCAGTGAAAAAATATTTCCAGGATCATCCGGGACAACCCGAATTACCCATCATGATCAGTGGTACGATTACAGATGCTTCTGGTCGCACTTTATCCGGACAAACACTGGAAGCTTTTTATATTTCGGTTATGCATGCACATCCGCTGAGTGTTGGCTTGAACTGTGCGCTGGGTGCAGCTGATATGCGCAGTCATATTGAAGAGTTGAGCCAGATCGCGGCCTGTTATACTTCCGCCTATCCGAATGCAGGTTTGCCCAACGCCATGGGTGAATACGATGAGCAACCTGAACAAACCGCGCATTTCCTGGAAGACTGGGCCCGCGAAGGTTTTGTCAACATCGTGGGTGGATGCTGTGGTACTACACCCGATCACATCCGCCATATCGCGGAGCATGTAAAAAAATTCAAACCTCGTTCCTTACCTGTCATCGCAACTGAAACTGAAGCATGAGTACGATTTATCCCTTTTTGCGCCTCGCCGGTTTAGAACCACTGGTTGTTCGTCCGGAAACAAATTTTGTAAATATTGGAGAGCGCACCAACGTAACCGGATCTAAAAAATTTGCGCGTCTAATTCGCGATAACCAATACGAAGAAGCACTCTCCGTTGCCCGCCAGCAAGTGGAAAACGGTGCGCAGATTCTGGATGTAAACATGGATGATGCATTGCTGGATGGTGTGCAGGCCATGACGAAATTCCTGAACCTCCTGCAAAGTGAACCAGATATCGCCCGCATCCCTATTATGATTGACTCTTCCAAATTCGAGATCATAGAAGCGGGCTTAAAATGCGTGCAGGGTAAATGCATCGTGAACTCCATCTCCATGAAAGAAGGAGTTGAAAAATTCAAACGGGAAGCTACTATCTGTAAACTCTTCGGAGCCGCAGTAGTGGTGATGGCTTTTGATGAACAGGGACAGGCAGATACGTTGCAACGACGGGTGGATATTTGCTCCCGTGCCTATGATATATTGGTGAAGGAAGTGGGATTTGATCCGCAGGATATCATTTTTGATCCTAATATTTTCGCGGTTGCTACCGGGTTGGAAGAGCACAATAACTATGCAGTTGATTTTATTGAAGCAACCCGCATCATCAAACAGAAAATGCCCCTCACCAAAGTGAGTGGAGGAGTGAGTAACCTCTCTTTCTCTTTCCGCGGGAATGACCATGTGCGCGAAGCCATGCACAGTGTGTTTTTGTTTCATGCTATCAAAGCAGGCATGGACATGGGAATTGTGAACGCAGGTCAGCTGGTAGTGTATGATGAAATCGAACCGGAACTACGTCGGTTGTGCGAAGACGTTATCCTGAATCGGAATAACGATAATAACGAGGCTACAGAAAAACTGATCGCTTTTGCAGAATCAGTGAAAGCTAAAGGCAAGGTAACCGTGAAGGACGAAGCCTGGAGAAAAGAACCGGTGGAAACAAGACTTACCCACTCGCTCATCAATGGCATTACCGATTATATTGAAATAGATACAGAAGAAGCAAGACAGAAATACCCCCGGCCACTGGATGTAATTGAAGGTCCCTTAATGGATGGCATGAACGTGGTTGGAGATCTTTTTGGTGCCGGTAAAATGTTCCTTCCCCAGGTAGTAAAAAGCGCCCGCGTGATGAAAAAAAGCGTGGCCTGGCTCACTCCCTTTATTGAAGAAGAAAAGAAAAACAATCCGGCTGCCCAGCAGGGTTCCGTTGCCAAAGTATTACTCGCCACTGTAAAAGGTGATGTACACGATATCGGTAAAAATATTGTGGGTGTAGTGCTGGGATGTAATGGTTATGATATCATTGACCTGGGTGTGATGGTGCCCGCAGATAAAATCCTGGATACGGCCATCAAAGAAAATGTAGACATCATCGGCCTTAGTGGATTGATCACGCCATCTTTGGATGAAATGGTACACGTAGCGCATGAAATGAAACGCAGGGGCATGAAGCAACCCCTGTTGATTGGTGGCGCTACTACCAGCCGTATGCATACTGCCGTTAAAATCGCACCGCAATACGACAATGGGGTAATTCATGTACTGGATGCTTCAAGAAGTGTTACAGTGGCAAGTTCACTGTTAAGTAATGATCAACGGGATAAACTACTGAACGATACAGTAGCAGAATATCAACAGCTCAGAACTGATTTCGAGAAGAAAAAAACCATCAAAACCTACCTGGATTTCGAAAAAGCTTCGGCTAATAAAACAGCCATTGACTGGTCGTCTTACGAACCTGTGAAACCTCAATTCACCGGAACAAGAGTATTACAACAGGTACCCTTAAACGAACTCGTGCCATTCATTGACTGGGCGCCCTTTTTCATCGCCTGGGAACTGGGAGGCCGCTTCCCGCAATTGCTGGAAGATGAAGTGATCGGTAAGGAAGCCACCAAACTTTACAATGATGCGCAGGCCCTGCTGAAGAAAATAGTGGATGAAAAATGGTTGAATGCAAGAGCAGTGGCTGGTTTCTGGCCGGCTGTTTCAACTGGTAACAGCATCCGCCTTCACACGGATGAAAGTTATTATAACCTGGAGTGTTTGCGGCAGCAGATTAAAAAAGCACCCGGACAACCGAATTTCTCCCTGGCTGATTTTATTGCCCCTGAAACTGCCGGTAAAGAAGATTATATCGGAGCTTTCTCTGTAACGATTGAAGGCATTGAACCGCATCTGCAGCATTTCATGGAGCAACACGATGATTACAATAAAATTATGCTGCAGGCTCTGGCAGACCGACTGGCGGAAGCACTAGCGGAATGGCTGCATGCCAAAGTGCGGACCGACTGGTGGGGCTATGCAAAAGATGAACAACTCACCAACGAAGAATTGATCAAAGAGAAATATGTGGGTATTCGTCCGGCTCCAGGTTATCCTGCTTGTCCGGATCATACGGAGAAATACAAGCTATTCCATTTATTGGGCGGAGAGCAGACTACCGGAATTACACTTACGGAATCATTGGCAATGTATCCCGCAGCTTCAGTATGCGGCTGGTATTTCGCTCACCCGCAAAGTCAGTATTTTGGTGTCGGAAAAATCAAGGAGGATCAGCTCGAAGATTATGCCAGAAGAAAGGGGCTTTCGGTAGAAGAAATCACCCGTTGGCTGCGGCCGATCCTGGAAGATTAATCATGAAAAACTTCGCCAACCATGAACTGGGTCTTACTGATCATTGCCGGATTTTTTGAAGTGGGATTTGCAACCTGCCTGGGGAAGGCAAAGGAAACAACCGGCCTCACCTCCACTTACTGGATGATAGGCTTCTTTGTATGCCTATCCATCAGTATGTTCCTTTTGTATAAAGCTACCCAAACACTTCCGATCGGTACTGCTTATGCCGTTTGGACTGGGATAGGTGCAGTGGGAACTGTGTTGGTTGGCATCTTTTATTTCCGGGAGCCGGCTGAGTTCTGGAGATTGTTTTTCCTGACAACCTTAATCGCTTCCATCATCGGACTGAAATTCGTTTCTTCACAGTAAACCGAGTTCCAACAATTCCATCAGGCAGGTAGTTGCATTGAAACAAAAGTGAATGACAACACCATACCAGAGTGTATTCATGCGTTGTCTTAACCAGCCGAGGAATAAGGCGAAAGGAAGTAACCAGACAAAGGAGATCAGGCTCATATGAATGATGGCAAACAGAAGCGCAGTAAGCACTACTGCCTGTCTGCCGTGCATTATTTTTAATAAACCTGCCTGAATAATTCCACGATACGCCAGTTCTTCTGAAAATGCCGGAACCAATGCAATCAGCAGAAACATGGTTGTTTTAGGATATGGCAGATGACGGAAAGAAGAATAATAGTAGAGTTCGCGTTCAAAAATTTTTTCATTAATCCATTTCACGCCGTAGTTAACCACCAATGCAGCACCAACTGCCATAACGACCAGCAGTATGAGTCGCCACCACGCAAAATTATTCCACTTCAAAAGCGGTTTAATTTCCGGCCATAACAGGTAAGCGAAAAAAAGTCCGCAGCTCAACAAAAAACCATCAATCAGCACCAAACCAGTTATGGTTTCTCCTGCCGGCGGCCAGAAATTAAACAAAAGGCACACAAAAAGATTGATACTGAAAAAAATAACCACCATCAAACGGTAACGTTCATAGGCACCATCCCACTCTTCGACAGGAATGGTTGGTTGTCCGCACTGGTGACAGATTACTTCCTCTGGTTGCAAAGCAGCACCACAGGAACTGCATTCATATTCAGCATCTACTACTTCCATCCAGTTATTTTTTTTCGAATAACCACCACAAGCTCCTGCGGGGTTTCTTTTGGTAATTGGTACCAATGTATTTGTTGATATGATCCATTGCTTCACCGATATCGTCAGTTAATAACACCAGATCAAGATCATGTTCCCCAATGGTCTTTTGTTCTTTCATGAACTCCAGGTAATCCATCAATGGCTGATAAAATGCTTTGCCTACCAGCACGATTGGAAACTGAATGATTGTTTTGGTTTGAACCAGGGTCAGTGTTTCAAAAAATTCGTCCATGGTTCCTACGCCACCCGGCATAATGATGAAGGCATAGGAGTACTTCACCAGCAACACTTTCCGTACAAAAAAATGTTCGAACGTGATGGATTTATTGAGATAGGGGTTTGCTTTTTGTTCGAAAGGAAGCCGGATATTACAACCCACTGAATAGCCACCCACTTCAAATGCTCCCCGGTTGGCAGCTTCCATAACACCCGGACCACCGCCCGTCATGGTGGTAAAACCGAGGCCTGCAATTCTTCGTCCGCATTCTCTTGCGAGTTCATAATAGGGATGATCTTCCTGAAAACGCGCAGACCCAAATACGGTGATGCAGGGGCCTACAAAGTGCAGGGTCCGGAACCCTTTGATAAATTGCCTGAAAACTTTAAAAGCGAAGCCCAATTCATAACTACGGGGCTTGGGTCCATCGAGGTAAAAAAGTTCTTTTGGAGGAATTATCGGTTGTTGAGGCGCCATTTCAATAAATTTGAACAATCTGAAACCAATATAATAAATGAAACGGGTTATGCGAATTATATCTTATAATGTCAATGGGTTGAGAGCAGCCATGAACAAGGGATTTGTCGACTGGCTGAAAACAGATCCCGCTGATATTATCTGTGTCCAGGAAACAAAAGCTCATAAGGATAATGTAAATCATGCAGCCATCACAGAGCTTGGCTTTCATGATTACTGGTATTCTGCAGAAAAGAAAGGGTACAGTGGCGTAGCGATCTTTTCCAAAATCAAACCAGACCTGGTTCAAATGGGAAATGGTTTCATGCAAAGTGATGCAGAAGGTCGTGTGATCCGTGCAGATTACGGAGATGTTACCCTGATTAATGCCTACTTCCCTTCCGGCACATCCGGTGATGAAAGACAATTATATAAATATCAATGGCTCGAAGAGTTTTTCGGTTATACAGAACAGTTACGAAAAGAAAGGCCGAAGCTGATTGTATGTGGCGACTGGAATATTGCACACAAAGAGATTGATATTCATGATCCCAAAGGCAATAAAAAATCATCCGGATTTCTTCCCGAGGAGCGCGCATGGATGGATAAATTTTTTGAAGCCGGATGGGTGGACAGTTTCCGCGAATTTCATCCAGAACCGCATCGCTATAGCTGGTGGAGCCAGCGTTTCCCCAGTGTACGCCTGAATAATAAAGGCTGGCGGATTGATTACATTAATGTTACTAAGGAAATGAAGAAACAATTACTCGATGCTGAAATCTATCCGGATGTAAAACACAGCGATCACTGTCCTGTATATCTTAAAATCACCTATTAACATGTTTATCTACAATGTAACTATCCAGCTAACCTGGGGCATACATGAAGAATGGCTTAGTTGGATGACAGCAGAACATATGCCTGAAGTTGTGGCCACCGGCTGTTTTGAAAGCAGTCGTTTATTGCGACTCGTGGAAGTGGATGAAACAGATGGTCCAACATATGCGGCACAATATATGTCGCCATCTAAAGCCATGTACAATCGGTATATCAGTAATTATGCTGAAGCATTGAGAAAAAAAAGTTTCGATCGTTGGGGTGATCAGTTTATTGCATTTCGTTCGGTAATGCAGCAGGTTTTCCCCGACAAATCCTGAATTTTCGCTACAATGCAGCATAGATGCGGGTTCCAGCGATCTAAAAGAGGATAAATAAATTTGAAAAAAGATTTGCTGGATGTAAAAACCGTATATATTTGTTCTGCTTAAAATTCTAAAATTTCACACTATGAACAAAGCTGAATTAATTGCGAAACTTGCTGAGGATGCAGAAATTACCAAGACACAGGCGAATGCTGCCCTGGATTCTTTCATCGAGGCAGTTACCAAAACGCTGAAAGGTGGTGGTAAAGTTACCCTGGTAGGTTTCGGTACCTTCTCTGTTAGCAAAAGAGCCGCACGTAATGGCCGTAACCCTCAGACCGGGGCAGTTATCAAGATTAAGGCTAAAAAAGTTGCCCGCTTCAAGGCTGGTAAAGAACTGTCTTCTAAATTATAATCGAAGGCATCTCCTGCAGATGCTGCTTTCCGCGGAAAGGGAATAGGTTTTACCTGTTCCCTTTCTGTTTTTTATGTACCTTCGCCGTCTAAATTTTTTATTATGGGTAGAGGAGATAAAAAAACCAAGAAAGGTAAAATCTTCAAAGGTTCTTTTGGCAAAAGCCGTCCGGCTCGTCCAGCTCAGGCTAAAAAAGCAGCCGCTGCTGAGAAGAAAGCGTAAAGAGGTTGAATGGTTGGATGGTTATGGTGCCAGGCGTTCTATCTTCCATCCACCATTATCTTCCATTGTATATTGGATCCGGTCGTGCAATCGACTTGGTCTGCCCTGCCAGAATTCCACAATTAGTGGCTTCACGCGATAGCCACCCCAATGCAGCGGTCTTGGAATTTCCTTTCCTTCAAAGGCTGTTTTTAATTCTTTCTCCTTTTTTTCCAGTTGTTCCCGGTTTTCGATCACCTGGCTCTGAGGTGATGTCCAGGCCCCGATGCGGCTGCCTTCCGGTCTGCTGTGAAAGTATTCATCACTCTCTTCACTGCTTACTTTGTGAATAAGGCCGGTGATGCGTACCTGGCGTTCCAATTCCTTCCAGAAAAATACCAGGCAGGCTCTTGGATTTTCTTCCAGTTGCTGTCCTTTGAAACTATGATAGTTGGTATAGAAAACAAATCCATTGGCATCATATCCCTTCAGCAATACAATCCGCGCTGAAGGAAACCCATCTGCTGAAGCGGTAGCCAGGGTCATTGCATTCACTTCATCAATTTCACTTTTCAGCGCTTCCTGCCACCAGTTGGTGAACTGCGTGATAGGATCTTTCGCAACATCCGCTTCAGTTAAACGATGCTGCATGTAATCTTTCCGGATGGAAGCAATGGAGTGGTGGGACATACAAAAATTTGGCAGCAAAGTTATTCAACCTGCTGCCAAATTCCATGTTGATTTTAGCTGTTTATCAGATAGCCGGATCTTCCCTGTCAGTGGATCCGGATAATTGCGTGGCTTTGGCCAGCAGCTGTTCGATTTCAGCGATTCGACGCATCTGGCTGTGTAATTTGTTGTGTTGCTCGGCAACCTGCTGCAGATCCTGGTTCAATTCTTCGAGATAAGTTGCTTTTTTCTGCAATTGCTGGCGCTGGAAATTGGTTTCCCGCAGTTTGTCTTCCAGGTCGGCAACAGAGCGTGTGAGGCGCTGGTTTTCTTCAAGCAGGTGCAGGTATTTCAATTTGAATTCATCCAGTTCTTTGGTCACTTTAAAATAGGAATCCTGCAACTCGGCATAACTGGTTCCCTCCTTCTGCGAATGAGAAACATGTGATTCCAGTTTATGCATTTTTTCAAGCAGGCTATTATAGTCTGCGTACACTTTTTCCAGTCGCTGTTGCATTTCCTCACCAAGGCGATTCTGCTGACGCAGTCCGCGTATCTCCTGTTCTTTCTCTACGAGGCTCACGCGCATTTCACTCACCTGGCGGTTGAGTGTTTCATTCTGCAGGGTCAGCTCCTGGTGTTTGAGTTCCATCGCCTTGAGCTGATCTATTTGTCCGAGTAACTGTGTGATATGCTGATTGTACTGCTGAACGTGCTGTTGTGTTTCGCGCAGCTGGCCAAGGTAATCCAACTGATTTTCTTCTTTTGGAGCAGCAGCCTTTGAAAGCGTAGCCTGTGTTTCCAGCAACTCTTCCCGTTCAGCCCGAAGGGATTCGATTTCCATGGAAAGAAATTCCTCGTTTTCCTTCACCTTATTTAATTCATGCTGATACCTGGCAAGATCCTGTTGCTGTTTTTGAATTCTCTTTTCCAGCTCTTCGGTGTCGTTGAAATATTTCAGCTTCCATTCATCCGCCTCCTGTAAGGCAGACCCGGGGCCAGTTTCACCGATCTGAAGTTTGGTATTTCTGCGTGAGGTAATAAATAAATGAATAGCAAATCCAAGCGCAATAGCGCCCAGCTGGAAAATGATGATTTCAGCTATTCCCACGGAAATGTCGGTTACCAATAAATTCAATAACGTCCTCATAATGGTCGGAGTTTTTCGGAGTACATCCTAATTCGTGGGCTTCCAGAGGATCTTTAGACGAGGGATTAAAAAACCACCCTGCAAGAGGTGGTTTTTCAGTATGCAAAATAGCACGCTTCCTTGAATTATGCAAGCCGGGCGCGGCTTTCGAGTAAAACTACGCATTAACCCTTAACTAGGGTGCCTACCCCCTCGCCCATTACCACCCGCATCAGGTTGCCTGGTTTGTTCATATCGAACACGATGATTGGCAGGTTGTTCTCCATACAGAGGGTAAAGGCTGTCATGTCCATCACTTTAAGATTTTTACTAATACACTCTTTGAAAGTGATGTTCTCAAACTTGGTCGCGGTAGGATCTTTTTCTGGATCAGCTGTATAAATGCCATCCACGCGGGTGCCTTTCAGGATCACATCCGCCTTTATTTCAATGGCTCTGAGGGACCCGGCTGTGTCAGTAGTGAAATAGGGGTTACCGGTTCCGGCACCAAAAATCACGATCCGGTGCTTTTCCAGGTGGCGGATAGCGCGTCTGCGGATATAGGGTTCCGCAATCTGTTCCATTTTAATAGCACTTTGAAGACGGGTGAAAAGGCCTTCCTTTTCAAGTCCGGCTTGCAGGGCCATCCCATTGATAACGGTAGCCAGCATGCCCATATAGTCGCCATGGGCGCGTTCAATGCCGGTTTCCGCTTCATTCATACCGCGATAGATATTTCCGCCACCAATTACCAGGGCCACTTCTACTCCGGCTGCTGCAACCGCTTTGATTTCTTTGGCATACTGGGCGATGATGGCTGAATTCAGGGGCTCGTAACCATTGGTGCCGGCCTCCCCCATCAGGGCTTCGCCCGATAGTTTCAACAGGATTCTTTTGTACTTGGGTTGCATGTGCGCTCTTTTTACAGTGTGGTGCAAAGAAAGGAATTTTTATCTTTCCGAAATGACGGAAACAGGTAATGAATCAGTGAACCCCGTGATCAGGATCCGCGGGTTGAGCAAGTCGTATGGTGCCAAACATGTATTGAACAATATTGATTTAGCTATTTACCCCGGACAGGTGATCGGTTATATCGGTCCGAATGGTGCGGGGAAAAGTACTACGGTTAAAATTTTATGCGGACTCATTTCCGATTTTGAAGGCGAGGTACTGGTAAATGGAGTGAATATTCAGCAGGATCCGGTAGCGGTGAAAAAAATGATCGGATATGTTCCTGAACTTGCAGAGCTGTACGAAGTTTTGACACCGTTGGAATTCCTGGAATTGATGGCAGGACTGTACCAATTGGATCCGGCAGTAAGCCGGCCGCGGATGGAAAAAATGTTACAGGCATTCGGACTTGGAGCAAATTTGCAGCAGCGGATGGACAGTTTCAGCAAGGGCATGCGGCAGAAAGTATTACTCATCGCAGGTATACTTCACGATCCGTCGATTATCATATTAGATGAACCACTTAGTGGATTGGATGCCAACAGTGTAATCATCGTGAAAGAACTGATCAGCCGGCTTGCAAAAGAAGGGAAAACCATTTTTTACTGTAGCCATATGATGGATGTGGTGGAGAAAGTGAGCGACCGGATAGTGCTCATCAACCAGGGCAGCATACTGGCCGATGGCAGTTTCGAATCACTGCAGCAACAAATGGGAGCAGGCAGCCTGGAACGGATTTTCTCACAACTAACGGCAACGGATAATCTAAGTGATACTGCTTCTGAACTGATAGGTGCTTTTCGCAAAGAGGGAGGTACGCATGAATAAGATCAGTGCCTTTTTTTTCTGGCTGGCAATGTTGCCTGCTAAGTTATATGAGCAAATGGGAGCCAACAGGGCACAACTGGCTATGATCCTGCGCCACAAGCTGATTATGGATGATCGCCGGCCCAATACCTTTCAGCAAACACAGGTCAACCGCAAGAAAGAAGGGGTGAGCAGGGCCACTTATGGCACCATGCTGATTGCGTTGTTTATGGGGCTGCTGAACCTGATTGCATTTGCCATGGGGGCGGATGATATCACCTATTTTACCATTTACTTTTCCTTCTTCCTATTCCTGTTATCGGCTACCCTGATCAGTGATTTTACCTCGGTATTGATTGACCCGCGGGACACCCAGATATTGCTGCCCAAACCGGTAAATGACCGAACCTTCTTACTGGCCCGGATCCTGCACATCATGGTACATCTATTCAGGGTGATTGTACCGATGCTGCTTCCTGCAATTGTTTACCTGGCAATTGATTACAATTTAGCAGTGGTAACCAGGTTTTTGATTTCAGTTGCACTGGCCAGCCTGATGGCTATTTTTTTTATCAATGCTTTGTACCTGTTGATCATTCGTGTTACCACCCCGGAGCGATTTAAATCCATCATTGCCTGGTTCCAGATCGGGTTTATGATCCTGATATATGGAGCCTACCAGGTAATGCCCAGAGCCACTGCGATGGAGAACCTACATCAGTTTACGGTATCGGATTACAATTATGTGCGGTTCCTGCCACCTTATTGGTTTGCAGCTTCGGTTGTGCATGCCTGGTGGTGGCTGCTGGTTAGTGCGATAGCCAGTCTGCTGAGCGTTTGGGTCGTAATCCGGTATCTGGCTCCAAGGTTTAACCAAAAACTGGCGATGCTGGGAGGAAGTTCAGAAAGTCAGGTATCCCAGAAAAAAAGCACCGGTTCATTGGCTAGCGAAATTGGCTATGTGAAACGCCTCGCAGGAATTCTAACAGGTGGAAAGGTAGAGCGTGCGGGCTTTTTGTTTACCTGGAAATGGGCTTTACGAAATCGCGGATTCCGGATGCGTGTGTACCCTGCAATAGGATATATACTGGTTTGGTTTGTGATCAGTATTTACCGGAATGTCTTTCAGTTGGGAGAATCAGGTGAAACTGGTTTGAAGGGGAGTGCTGCAGGATTACTCGGACTTATTTACCTGAGTTGCTTCATTTTTATCAGTGCCATTCAACAGATAAGTCAGGCTGATGAGTACAAAGCCTCCTGGATCTTTTACAGCGCCCCGGTTTCAGCACCCGGACCGATCCTGCTTGGCATGTTGAAAGCCTTACTGGCGCAATTCTTTCTGCCGCTTGCAATAGTGGTCAGCGGACTTGGATTTGCCTGGAAGGGCTGGGTAGTGGTACCCAATCTGTTATTGGGGTTCTCCAATATTTTGCTGATATCAGGACTACTATTACTGATTAATTATAAAAAATTACCAGCCTCTCTGCCCGCAAATAAAGCAGATGGAACAGGGAATTTTTTGCGTGGCTTACTAATGCTTGTTTTCAATGGAGCTTTCGGAGTAGCGCACTACTTCGTGTATGGATTTCCGATAGTAGTCCTGATTTCTGTGGTATTGAGTGGTGTAGCGGTATGGCTGGTTTATCAGCGAATTGCCAGAATTTCATGGCCGGAAGTTGCTACAAATTAAAAGGGGCTGAATGGAATTAACCATACAGCCCCCTAGTATTTATAAACCGAAGTTGGATTAACCTAACGCAACGCGCTTGAATTCGGTAACCACTACATCACCTGCTTTTTTCAGGTAATCACCTACACTCATACCGCCATCTTTAACGAAGGCCTGTGCAGTGAGGGTATTTTCCTTGAAGAAAGCTCCCAGTTTACCTGCAGCGATCTTTTCGATCATTTCTGCTGGTTTACCAGCCATTTTTGGATCAGCAGCAACCTGCTCGGTAATGATCGCCTTCTCTCGGGCAACGATATCAGCAGGAACCGCATCAGCATCAACGGCTACTGGGTTCATGGCCGCGATCTGCATGGCTACATCCTTACCAGCCTCAGCAGCTTCCTTATTCAAACCTACCAGTACACCCATACGGTTAGCACCATGGATATAGGAGGCAACATATGGAGCATCCACACGCTCAAACTTGGAGATACCGATTTTTTCGCCAATAGAAGCCAGCTTGTCGTTCACGAGATCAGCAATTTTCTGACCATTGATTGCTACCTCATTCAGTTCTTCTACAGATTTAACGTTGTTCTCGATCGCTGCATCCATGATGCTTTGAGCGAAGGCAACAAAATCAGCATTCTTACTAACGAAGTCAGTTTCACAACTAACGCAAACAGCAATACCGGTTTTGTTATCGGCAGTAGTTTTTGCCAATACCACACCTTCTTTTGCTTCACGATCGCTACGCAAGGCAGCTACTTTCGCACCTTTCTTACGTAACCAGTCGATCGCTGCTTCAAAATCACCATTGTTTTCGGTCAGTGCCTTACGACAATCCATCATACCTGCACCGGTTGCCTGGCGCAGTTTATTGATATCCGCAGCTGTAATTGTTACAGTAGACATTGTATAGAGGTTTTATATTGTGAAATATCTTATCTCGCTCCGGTGCGCTTCGGACTATTGGGAACACGACGCTTGGGAGCGTTGGTTCCACGAGTGCGGCCACCACGGGCGGCTTCAGCCTGCGCTTCTGCTTCCAGGCGAGCTGCACGTCTTTCGTTCTCATCGCTGCTTTCTTCTACATCAGAATCTTTTGCTTCTTGTCTTTCAGCAAGACCTTCAGCAATAGCTGCTGTAATGTATTCAACGATAATAGCAATTGACTTGGTAGCGTCATCGTTTGCAGGGATCGGGAAGTCAACCTTGTTCGGATCGCAGTTGGTATCTACCATACCGAAGGTATTAACACCGAGACGCTTTGCTTCAGCTAATGCGATGTGCTCATGACCGATATCGATGATGAACAAAGCAGCAGGTACACGACCCAGTTGAGCGATACCACCCAGCACCTTTTCCATCTTCTCTTTATCGCGGGTCAGGGTCAGACGTTCTTTCTTGGTGATGTTATCAAGCGTACCGTCGCCCAGCATTTTCTCGATGCTCTGCATCTTCTTTACGCTCTTACGAACGGTATTGAAGTTGGTGAGCATACCACCCAGCCAACGCTCAGTAACATAAGGCATATTCACGCGCTGAGCACATTGAGTAACGATCTCTTTCGCTTGTTTCTTCGTGCCTACGAACATGATCTTCTTACCGCTGCGGGCAATCTGCTTCAGAGCAGCTGCTGCTTCCTGCAAACTTTCAGTAGTCTTGTTCAGGTCGATGATATGGATACCTTTCTTCTCTGCGAAGATGTAAGGCAACATTTTAGGATTCCACTTCTTCTTCAGGTGACCGAAGTGAACACCTGCATCGAGAAGTTGCTGTTGTAAGGATGTATTATTTTCCATCGTAGTCTTATTAAAATTTGTTTGAAGGTTGAAGCAGACAGATTAACGTTTGCTGAACTGGTAGCTTCTACGTGCTTTTTTACGACCTGGTTTTTTACGTTCAACACCACGGGGATCGCGGGTCAGAAAACCTGCAGCCTTAAGAGTTGGACGATATTCCGCATTTACTTCCAGCAGTGCACGGGCAATACCGAGTTTAGCAGCTTCCGCCTGACCTTTAACACCACCACCGGTAGCGTTGATTACCACATCAAACTTGTCAAGGGCTTCAATCGCCTTCAACGGAGCTTCTACCTGGTTTTGCAGGTAAACCAGTGGAAAATATACTTTATAGTCTTTATCGTTTACTGTGATTTTGCCTTCGCCTTTACTGAGGAATACACGAGTTACGGCTTCCTTACGACGGCCTAATCCATTTTTTTGCTTTTCCATCTATTTGGAATTTGAGATAATGATTGGTGATTAGAATTTCAGTTCTTTGGGTTGCTGAGCTGCATGCGGATGCGTGTCTCCAGCATAAACAAACAGCTTCTTGTACATTTTGCGACCCAGGCGATTTTTCGGTAACATGCCTTTTACAGCACGCTCGATGATTACTTCCGGACGACGCTTCAACAGGTCTTTCGCAACTTCTTCTTTCCGGCCACCAGGATAGCCACTGAAGTTCTCATACACTTTCTGATCCAGCTTCTGTCCTGTAAACTGAATTTTATCAGCATTGATAACAATGATGAAATCTCCGCAATCTACATGGGGAGTGAAATACGCTTTGTTCTTACCACGAAGTACGGCCGCGATTTTGGCACACATGCGTCCTACGGTTTGATTGGTACCATCTACAACGTACCAGTTACGCTGTACGGTAGCCTCGTTCGCATGCTTGGTGGTGAAATGTAATTTGCTCATTTAAACTTAATTTAGTCCGTTACCGCCATCCCGGTAACGGGAATGATGAAATAATTCGGAGCGCAAAGGTAGGCCGATGCACTGCATTTCACCAATTATTTGGGATGAAATTTTTGTATCACCTTTTGCAATCAATTGATAATCAATAAATATTTTTACAATAAATTTTAGTTGATGGCAAATTTACAGCTCGGAAGGACCCAATTTGGGGATCCTGCCAACAGCGGGAGGGTTTTAACAGAAGCTGAAGCATTGCAATTATTGGAAGATTGGGTACCTAATGAGCGGCTCCGCCTGCATATGCGGCAGGTAGGTGCATTGCTGAAAACCTGGGCCCTGGAGCGGGAAAGCCTGGAAGAAGCTGATGCGCATAAATGGTGGCTGGCCGGGGTATTGCACGATGCCGACTGGGAGAAATACCCGGAAGAACATTGCCGGCGTATTATAGAGGAGCTGGAAAGAAGAGAAATTGATCCAACGATAATCCGAACAATTGCCTGCCATGGTCCCCGGCATTTTGGGGTGGAGCCGGAAAGCGCGATGGAAAAAATGATATATGTATTTGACGAACTATCGGGCTTTATACACGCGGCAGCCCTGATCCGGCCAAACCGGTATGAAGGAATGGATGTGAAATCCGTGCTTAAGAAACTGAAGACCCCTTCTTTTGCGGCCCAGGTAAACCGGGAAGAAATTCAAGATGCAATTAGTCGCACAAATCTTACACTGGAGGAAGTGATCAACTTTATAATAAAAATTCAGCCGGATGTCAGTTTGTAACACTGAGATCCGGCTGAATAGCGCATCATGTTTATATCCTTAGAGCCGGGTCACCTTGTAACGGTGTGTTGCAAAATTCACATTGATCTTATAGGTACCGGTAGTAGTTGGACCAGGAATGTTAGCAGGCAGATTGTATCCCATTTCTCCTCCTTCACGTAAACCTGCTACGGAGTTATCAGCAACTGAATATTTTTTATTCCAGTTGCCATTTTCGGGAAGCAGCAGGTATTCTCTATCACCAGTCAGATCAACGGTAATTTCAAATTCTGCCGAATTCAGCCTGGTAAATTGCTGAGACGGTACAGGAACCGGATTGCTCCAATCGCCTGCTGTTGCATTTCCTACAATAAAGAGTGAGGATGGTAATTCAGCATCTTTAAAAGGAGTAACTACAAATTTTCCAGCCTGGAAATCCAGAATAATTAAATAGATACCATCCGTGGCAGGACCCGGAATGTTATCATTCAGACCGAAACCAAAATCTCCACCCTCTGCAAGGCCTGCCAGATTTTTATTGGCCACTGAGTATTTCTGATCCCAAAGACCGTTAACTGGCAACACCAGGTATTCATTTCCTCCTTTCAGATTAAAAACACCAGCAAAAGTAGTTTCATCCAAACGCGTGAATTCCTGTTCCGGAGTCTGAACCGGATTGTTCCATCCGCTACCTGTTGCACTTCCAACCAGGAATAATTTACCGGAAGAGGGAAGTTCAACACGGGGAGGAATTTTATAAGGAGTCATTTTAATGGGTAGCACATTGGAAATAAGCCGTTCATTATTATTGGAATAAGAGGAGATCACCCGCACTTCCATATCATAGGCAGTGCCAAATTCTAGACCCTTATCAAGCAGGATAGTATTCAACTCTTTATTCAGATAAGTTGTACTCAATGAACCTGTAATTACACGCTGAGCAGCGTTTGCAAAACCATTTCCGGCCTGGTCAATTTCTACCACATATTTATAGGTAGCAGAATCCGCAGCGTAGGAAGGGTTCGTCCAACCCAGCGTAAGACCTGCGGCCAATGAATCAGCAGGAACCGGCGCTATCGTACTCGCAGATGCAGTAACTGCCGGAGCTGTGCCATTTTCGTAAAACGGAAGATCATCCGCTTTTTCACAAGCAGTCAGCACCATCGCTGCCAGCAGCGTATTAAATAGAATTTTAGATAAATGCTTCATAGCAAAATACTTTTAGTTCTGGTTAATTACTGTTTTACTACGGTGAATTTGCCACGTTGAAAATCAACCGTGATTTTGTAAGTACCCGCAGCAGCTGGCCCAGGAATATCCTTGCTTCCTTCACGGAAGAAATCGCCGCCCTCTGCGATACCCGGAATGGTATCATCATTCACATTGTATTTCGCCCACTGTCCATTTGTTGGAATCAACAGATAGACTCCACCGCCAACCATATCAACTGTAATCTCATACAGCGTTTCACTAACCTTGGTAAACTGCTGACTGGGTACAGGCACCGGGTTATTCCATCCACCGGGTGTTGCGCTTCCCACAATGTACAGCGCTCCTGTAGTAGGTGGAGCCACTTTGGGGGGCAGCGCATAGGGAGTTGCCTTTATGGAAATTGAGTTGGAAAATACAGCGGTAGCCGTATTTCCGATAGATGCACGAACCCTTACTTCAAGATTGTGTTCTTTACCGGCTGCCAGCAGCATGGTATTCTGTAGAACATCATTGAACTGGGAAACAGTGAAACTGCGGCTCAACTCACGGTTAACACTAACCGAAGCTTTGGTAGGCCGGCTGAAGTTAGCACCTGCTGTATCCATTTCAAGGATGTAGTTGACATCCTGTGAACTTATTCCGGTATTGAATTTAAAATCAGGATTAGTCCAGTTAAAGCGAATGGCTTCCTTATCACTGTCTTCAAATCGTAAAACAGGTGAAGCATTGTTTACAGTTAAAGCAGGGGGAGTACCGCCTTCGAAATAAACGCGATTCTCTTCTTTTTCGCAGGACCAAAGGCCGGTCAGCAAAACACCCAGAAGTAAAAAAATTGACAAGCGTTTCATATCTCAGATAATTTTTTTGAATTAATAACCAGTATTCTGACTAAGGTTCGGATTTGCCGTACGATTGGTTGCCGGAATCGGGAAAAGATTGAATTTATCATCAACTGCAGTTCCGGATGCAACACCACCTTTCCAGGGCCAGAGATAAGTTCCTGTAGTCAGTTGATTGTAGCGAACCAGGTCAGTACGACGATGCCCCTCCCAGAATAATTCACGTGCTCTTTCATCGAGAATAAATTGAAGGTTCAGATCTGAACTCAGGATTCTTCCCACATCATTCGGACCATAGCTCTGTCCATAAGCACGGAAACGGATCCGGTTTAACTGTGCCAGCGCTGTTGCAAGGTCGCCACCGCCGCCGCGTAAATGTGCTTCAGCATAAATCAGTATCATTTCAGATAAGCGGAAAACAGGGAAATCTACATCTGAAAACTCACGGTTAACATCACTTACCTGTCCGCCATCGGAACGAATATTCACGTACTTGCGAACCCATACTCCCTGGTTGAAATCACTCAGTGCATTGATGGTAGCATTGCTCAGGTTAGAGAACATGGCACGCTCATCCGTATTGCCAGATAAATCAGCAAATTTGTTTGTCAACGCACTAGTAGCCCGGTAACCATACCAGCCACCATTCGTTCCATAATCGGCAAAGTTATCACCTGCTGCAGCATGTATAAAGAAGGTGGTATTACCATAACTCTGCGTTCGAAGTCCATCACAGTTGATAACATACATGAATTCATTGGCAGCCTTGTCGTTATCTGCCATGAAAACCTCCCGATAATCCGGATGTAATTCATACCCTGCATCGATCACTTTCTTTGCGTAGGTAAGCGCATCTGCATAACGGCCAGTTCCTGTGTATACCTCTGCATTCAGATACAAACGAGCCAGCAATGCCCAGGCTGCACCCTGGTCTACCCGCCCATATTCAATGGATCTTGCCGGCTGAAGTTCTGTTTCAATTGCTTTCAGTTCGGTTTCGATGTAGGCAAATAATTCCTCCCGGGATATCTCTCTTGGAAGCGCCGTACCTATCTGATCTGCTTCAGTTACGAAAGTTGATTTTCCGAACAGATCCAGCATTACCCAGTAATTGAAGGCTCGCAGGAATCGAACCTCAGCACGGGTATTTGCGATTTCTGTAGCCGCGGCACCTGTAATGCCACGAGATGCAATTTTTTCGTCTGTGGCTTCACGTAAATATTCATTGGAAATGGTGATATTATATACAGGGCGTGCATACATACCCAGTAAAAACGGATCACCGGCTGTCCAGCGAAGCGCATGAAAATCCTGAATCGTCTGGTCGTTCCAGGCAATCACCGCCTCGTCTGTAGGCAATTCCTGGCAGTTAAAAAATCCACGGATAAAGGACGCCTGTGAACCTTCATCAAGGCCCTGGATATCGGAGGCACCAGCCGGACCAGCATTACCCGTGGTTGACATACCGCCGTAAATTTTTGCCAGTACTGCTTTATAGCCTTCCGGAGTTGCGTAGGTAGTTTGAGGAGTTAAATCATTTGTTGGAAAGAGGTCGAGTTTTTTGGCACAGGAGCCCAACAATGTTGCTCCCAACGCCACTATCGTAAATTTTGATAAGATCATCTTTTTCATACTGCAAACAATTGTTGATTAAAAATCAAGGTTCATACCCAGTGAATAAATTCGGGGACGGGGATAGATGGTATTGTCTACACCATCATTTGCCAATTCCGGATCAAGACCTGAATACTTGGTTATCACGAACACATTCTGAATACTAACACCCAGGCGCATATTCGCCTTACCCTGCAATACCTTACCAACCGTATAGCCGAGGTTGATGTTATCCAGACGGAAGAAAGATGCATTCTCGATGTAGTGATCTGATAAATACTGGTTATTAAAGAAACCGGTATTGAAATAGCTACGGGTAGTATTCTGAACAAAATTGATCGGATTCTGAACATTACGGAACGCAGCTCTTTCAGAATTTACGTTATTGTAAATGTAGTTACCAGTTGTTCCATGTCCTGCTAATCCAAACATGAAACGCTTGTAGTTAATCTGTGTATTAATGCCAAACAGGAAGTTTGGTGCGCCCTGCTGAGTCAGGTAGCGATCCGATTGGTTAATAACACCATCGCGGTTCAGATCTTCGTACAAACCTTCAATGGGTTTATTGGTTTCTGGATCATACACCTGCTTGTACACGAAATATGTGTAGGGTCTGTATCCTACTACATGTTTAGCAATGGTGTTCCCGGTACCACCCTGAATACCCAACACATCAATTCCGGTAAACGCAGGATCTTCCTGTTTCAACAGATTCGTGATTTTGATGTCCTGGTAAGTTACATTGAAGCCAAAATCCCAGGTCAGATTGTTTGTCCGAACCGGCACCGTATTCAATACAAATTCAACACCCTTATTATCAATATTACCTACGTTAGTGGTAATCAGGTTTACAAAATTGGAACCGGGAGCAACAGGAACTGTACTCAGGAGGTCCCTGGTTTTTTTCTGATATACATCCACACTACCGGAGATGCGATTGTTCAGGAAACCGAAATCCAAACCAAGGTTATAGGTTTCAGTTGTTTCCCATTTGATATTCGGATCGTATCCTGCAGGACGCAGGAAAGAAAAGAAACTGTTTCCAAACTGGTATTGTGCAGTCTGGTTACTGGCCGTATAACGGGGCAGGTAGGAATAGAAATCACCAATATCCTGCTGACCGGTAACACCCCAGCTCATACGAAGTTTCAAGTCGTTCAGGGTATTACTGTTGCGGAAAAACTCTTCGTTGATTTTCCAGGCCACAGCTACCGCGGGGAAATAACCTACGCGGGTATCAGGAGAGAACTTGGAACTCGCATCCCGACGGATGGAAGCAGTCAGTAAATATTTATTGGCCAGGGTGTAGTTCAAACGTCCCAGGTAAGACTCCAGCCTGTAACGCGGCTCATCAAAAGGAAAGTTAGGAGTTGTTCCAGGAATCTGTCTGCCATCCTGTCCAAAGGCAGCAAAATTGTAATTCTTAATCAGGAAATCCTGGTAACTATGTCCTACCAATACATCCAGTTTACTATTGATGGAAGGAAGGTCTTTTGTGTAAAAAAGTGAAACATCTGCCAGTTGGTTACGTTTCATCTGGCGATATTGAGAAACACGTCCATTGGTGCGGAAATTAGTGGCAGAACGGCGGTCAAAAATATCACGTCCTTCTCCTTCATTGTATTCAACACCCAGGTTTACCAACACATGCAGATCGGGGAAGAAATGCAGTTTATAATCTGCCTGGACGTTACCGATAAAACGGAAAACATTGGAACGGTTGTCACGAAGGTTTAATAAACCAACCGGGTTACGGGTTGCCAGGTTAATGGGCAGTCCATCACTTTGAAGCCACTCATAATAGCCACCCCATTCCTGTTTACCACTGAATACGGGTTGAGTCGGGTCAAAAGTAACAGCTGCACCGATGGCACCTTCGTCTGCAAAACGATTCGCGGTAGTAGCTGTTTTAACCGCAACGTTTAGTTTTAAATGGTCATCAAAAAATTTAGGATTCAGATTCAGTGAAGTAGAGAAACGATCAAATTCGTTGGTTTTGAGCGTTCCTTCCTGGTTCAGGTATCCTACAGACAACCGGTATGGTAATTTTTTTCCAAGCGAACCGCTTACATTAAAGTTGTTGTCGAATCCAACGGCATCCTGGAAAATCTGATCCTGCCAGTCGGTATTGGCGGATCCAAGCAAACGCAAAAAGGATTCATTTCCTTCTTCACGAATGAGGCTTCTTATTTCACCGGCAGACAGCACATCAACTTTATCAGTCAACTGTCCCAGCGAAAGCGTAGAATTAAAATTGAATTTTGGTTTACCGCTTGTGCCTTTCTTCGTGGTAACAATCAATACCCCGTTTGACGCACGTGAACCATACAGCGCCGTAGCCGCTGCATCTTTCAACACGTTCATCGATTCAATATCATTGGGGTTGATTGTATTCAGGATGTTGGCAGAACCTGCCACACCACCACCATCAACAGGAACTCCATCAATTACAATCAGGGGATCATTACTGGAGTTAAGGGAGGCACCTCCACGAATCCGGATCCGGCTTCCACCACCAGCAGCACCACCTCCGGTTGTGATTTGCAAACCGGCAACTTTACCGGTGAGCAATTGCTCCGGAGAGTTAATTACACCCTTTTGAAATTCCTTCGCAGTAACCGAGGTAACAGCACCCGTGAGATCGGATTTTTTCCGGGTTCCGTAAGCTACTACCACCACTTCCCCAAGGGCAGCGTTATCAGGCCCAAGCGCAATTGCGAAACTCGCTGCGGAAGTGGAAATTTCCTGGCTGGCAAAGCCTACCGAAGAAATAACCAGCGTTTTGGCGGATGCCGGAACAGTAATGGTAAAGGATCCATCAGCACCCGTTTGTACACCGGAACTGGTTCCTTTCACCAGCACCGTGGCACCAACAACGGGTGAGCCATCCTTACTGTCTGTTACCTTACCGGAAATAGTTTTTGTTTGTGCATAAACGCCCTGCTGCAGAAGTGTTAGGAACAACAACGGCAAGGCAATCGTAAGCAGACGTTTCAATGACATAATCGTACGTGTTGCGTTTTTTATAATGAAGAAATCGTTAATCCTACTTTGTGTACTTTTTACATATTAAAATGTGTACAAAGTACACAAACATATAATTATTTTTTCTTGTTGTTAACTTTTGTGTAAGATTTTTTTTTGGCCAGAATGGCCTGTGGACAGGAGCTTTCAACAAGCGCCTTTAAGACTGTGAGAATCAGCTTATCAGGTTAAACAGAAAATTTTTACTACCGATCAGGAAACTTTTTTAGTCTTTTTGGCAAACTTGGCAGCATTAAACTTGTAGAGTTTACCCGGGCGGTGCGGTACATCTTCCTCCAGTTCATTAAGATCAATGAGCCAGTCCATCATGAAAAATTTCTTTCGGAAATTACGGCGATCCAGTTCGCAATTGAGTACCGCTTCATACACACTCTGAAGCTCCCTCAGGGAGAATTTCTTTGGAAGCAGATTGAACACTACCGGGTGATCCTGGATTTTTTCCCGCAGACGCTCCAAACAGGTATCCAGGATATTCTTATGATCGAAGGCCATCTCGGCAATTTCCTTTACCGGATGCCAGTGCAGTTCGTTATCGGAAAGTTTCAACTGGTGATCCTTGATGTTCACAAGCGAAAAAAAAGCGGTGGTAATTACCCTTCCGGCAGGGTGCCGGTTCACCTTTCCAAAAGTTTGAACCTGCTCCAGGTATACATCATCCAAACCGGTTCTATCCTTCAAAATTCTGTAGGACGCGGAGTCCAGGTCTTCATCCGGTCTTACCAGGTCTCCAAGTAAGGACCACATGCCTTTGTATTCCTTGATATTACATTTAATCACCAGCAATTTTAATTCATCGTCCTCGAAGCCAAAAATTACGCAATCCACAGAAAGGGCTATCCGGAAATAATCTTTGTCGCTCAATTCACCAAAGTGACTGAATCTCGAAATCTGTTTCATGTTGTTGTTACTGCACCAGCAGTTTTATAATTTTTCGCTTGTCGTTTACCGTTAGCTGTAACAGGTACACGCCTTTTCTCAAACTTCCCATCAATGCCGGATCCAGTCTGGCCTGGTGGGAACCCATCGCTCTGTTGCCAACCGGCAGTGTTCCAATCGTTCTTCCATTCAAATCCATCAGGGTAAACTCAACCCTGCCTGCTTCCGGCAATTCATAACGGATAATGGAGCTCGACTGAACCGGGTTCGGACTCATCCGCAAGCGGAATATATCCGTTGTTTCAATATCCCGAACGGGTGTGGGCGTGGTTCCATTAAGATTCCTGTTAAGGTACACTTTGTAGCCACCCGCCGGCAAATTTATGCTTTGTGCACCACCGGTAGCCGCAAAAGGTTCACCTGTGAATAATTCATACCAAATCCCTGCCTGCGGGAAGGAAATCTGCACCGGAGCCTGGCTGGTTCCGAAATTTCCCACTACCACAATTTTGGAACTATCGCTGGTTACACGAAGCCATTTGGTGGCATTTGCCAGGTCCTGCTGCACATCTCCGGCAATAAACAGCTTTTCAAAATACGGATTGTTCCGCAGGTCCAGCATGGCTTTGTACACATTTCGCAACTGAACCCGGTTTGCATTCTGGTAATAATTCCAGCGAATTGGTTTGGGATCTGTACGGCAATTGTTGTTTACGGTTCCATCCGGACAATAATTAATCGACAAATCATATCCCAGTTCCCCAAACTGCCAGATCAGTTTTGGTCCGGGCATAGCCAATAAGAAACTTGCCGCCAGTTCATTTCGTTTGAGGGCGATGGCTTCGTCACGGATATTGTAACCGCTTACGCTAACACCCTCCGTTTTACATTTTACCATGGAGCGTTCTTCATCTTGACTTTCCATATAACTGATCAGGTGGGGTTTCTGCCAGTTACGCACCGTATGCAAAGCGCCACTGAAATTGGAATTGGGTATCTGACCTTTCGCGGCTTCTGTGAAGTTGTAATTCATATTTCCCCATAGCATCATACCATAATTTGACAATTCATTTTCCTCGTTATTGACACCCAGGTGTTCAAGAATAACATAGGATCCGGGAGCTTTTTGTTGCAGCGTATCGTAATAAGCTTTCCAGATGGCAACGCGACTGGCATCGTAGGCACTCCATCCGTTTACATCACAGTTGCCTCCATTATCGTCACAGGTTTTGGTTTGCGTAAACCCCTTCGATAGGTCAAATCGGAATCCGTCCAGTTTATACTCCTGCAACCAGAAGGTACAAACGTTGCTGAAGAAACGCTTGGTGGCAGACGCTTCATGATTCATATCATATCCAACATTGAATGCATGTTTAGCAACGGGATTGAACCAGGGGTTATTAGCAGCCGGACGGTTATTCGCTCCATCAAAATACAGCTGTACCATAGGCGACTGACCAAAAGAGTGATTTAAAACCATGTCCATGATTACGGCTATCCCGTTTTTATGACAGGCATCTATAAACGCTTTCAGTGTGTTTTTAGGACCATAATATTTATCCGGTGCGAAATAATAAGAAGGATTATACCCCCAACTGATATTCCCTTCAAATTCATTGAACGGCATCAGGTGAATGGCATTTACGCCCAACGATTTGAAATAGTTAATCGAATCTTTCAGGGTGTTCCAGTCGTGTTTTTCCACAAAATCACGCAGCAACACTTCATAGATTACGAGTTTCTCTTTGGCTGGCCGTTGAAAATTGGTCACTTCCCAGTTATAAGCAGGCGCATTGGATTGCAAAACACTCACAATACCGGTAGTTTTACCCGTCGGATAGGCTTTGAGGCTAGGATAAGTACTGGAAGCAATAAAGGGATCATTCCAGGGATCCAATATTTTTTCACAATATGGATCACCAATTTTAAGCGTACCATCTACCAGGTATTGATAGCCGTATTCAGTGCTGGGGGTGAGCCCGGTAATCCGTAACCAGAAATAATTTCCATCCGGTGTTTTATTCATCTGGTAAGGGAGGGATTCCTGCCAGTTGTTAAAGTCACCAATCAGATTCACCCGGTTTTTTCCGGGCGCGAATAAAACCAGTGTAGCAGCAGTTCCTCCGGCTTCATAGTTGATGCCCTCTTTTACACCTGCAGGAAGAGGCGCCTCCGTTGTGGGAGGGGCAACATAGACCCGGAAGGTATCGCCTGCAACTGTAGCATTATCGGGATTACTTACAATAAATACATGCTCACCGGCAGCTGGAATCGTTGCAGTGTGCCGGATAATGGTATCGTTATTAACGGTTGCAAGTGTATTGCCGTTTCGCTGCAAAACAAGTTTCTGGTATTGGTTACTGCGCGCTTCAATTTCAATCGTTGAACCAATGCTCAGATTCAGCGGTGCGAGGAAAGGTTTGTACCTGGCCTCAAATTCAGGTTTGGTATACCGGATGGCAGCTTTACCGGCCGGATATACATCCCAGTATATATTTCCCTGGTCGACAGCCAGATCAGATGCTTTTCCTTCCAGGGCGTTTCCGGTTGGATTATACGACCGGAAAACCATCGCAATCTTCAGAATGGTTTCGCCTGCCGGAACATTGTAATAAGTCCGGATATTCGGAATGGTGAATTGATACGTAGATCCCGAACCTTTTATCATACGGGCTGCAGCATCATTGGTATTCCAGGTGGTGGTTACATATTTCCAGTCGGTATTGCTGGTGCTTTTATCCGTGATAACTCCGGTATGAATATAAACATCGCCGGTATGGTTCAGTAACCCCCTGTTGCCTTTAGAGGCATCATAGGTAATGATTACCCCTTTGTCGTCAGTTGGAAAAAAAGGATTCACCGAAATCTGGCCCTGAACACGGCAAACCAGGAATAGCAATAAAAAGAGATAAGCAGTCTTTCTCATGGCAAAGCAATAATGTGTTAAAAATACACATTAAAACTTTCTAACCAAATTTTGTTGAAACTTTACCCCCATGTATACGGAACAACAAACCATTGATCTGCAAAACAGGACCAATACCTTATTGAAACAATTGCCCGCCATAGCGGAGTCGGAAGTGGAGGTGTTAAGAGATGTCTTGCGTTTTCATGAATACCGGTATTATGTACTCGACGCACCGCTGATAGCAGATTACGAATACGATCAATTGTATAAGGCACTGGAAGCAATTGAAAAAGCGCATCCGGAGCTGATTCGGCCTGATTCGCCTACGCAACGGGTGGCAAGCGGTTTAAACAGTGCGTTTCCAACCGTATCCCACCTGGTGCCCATGTTGTCTTTGGATAACTCTTATAATGCAGATGATCTGGTCGACTGGGATCGCCGGGTGCGGGAAGGTGCGCGCAGGGATATCATTGAATACTGTGTAGAGCCAAAATTTGATGGCGCGAGTATTTCATTGATTTATGAAAATGATATACTGGTACGCGGGGCTACCAGGGGTGATGGTGTACAGGGAGATGATATCACCACCAATATTCGCCAGATACGGTCAGTGCCCTTATCAGCTAAATTTTCGGATTACGGCATTACACAAATAGAAATACGGGGGGAGGTATTGCTTACAAAAAAGCATTTTAAGGCTTTCAATGAAAAACTGGCGGAACAGAATTTACCTCCGTTGGCCAATCCACGGAATGCAGCTTCCGGTTCCCTGCGCATTAAAGACCCGGAGGAAGTAAGGCGTCGCAACCTGGAAGCATTTTTATACCATGTGAGTTATCATGTAGATCAGAACAATGTTACACCAGAAGCCTTGCTCAGCCATAGTGGGGCACTGGATTTGTTGTGGGAACTGGGATTCCGGAGTCCGGCTAAAGAAAAGCGGGTATTTACAGGCATCGACCAGGTGATCCAATACTGCCAGGATTTTGAGGCAGGCAGAGATGATCTGCCTTATGAAATTGATGGTATGGTAATCAAGGTAAACAGTGCGGAATTGCAGGATCGGTTAGGCATGACTACCCACCACCCCCGATGGGCCATTGCCTATAAGTTTAAAGCACGGCAGGCCACCAGTAAATTACGGGGAGTTGAATTCCAGGTAGGCAGAACCGGAGCCATTACACCGGTTGCTAAAATAGATCCGGTTCCAATTGGAGGTGTTACGGTTGGATCGATTTCCCTGTTTAATGAAGATGTGATCAGGGAAAAGGATCTGATGATTGGTGACACCGTTTTGGTAGAGCGTGCTGGTGATGTGATTCCATACATTGTAAAATCAATGGCAGAACTGCGTAACGGGGAAGAACAACCGATTCTGTTTCCGCGGAATTGTCCGCGTTGTGAATCGCCTCTTTCCCGTGAAGAAGGGGAGGCTGTTTGGCGCTGTATTAATATTGATTGTCCGGCCCAGGTAGTAGAACGCATCATACACTTTGTTTCCAAGGATGCCATGGATATCCGGAGTTTCGGAGAGGCGAATGTGCGCAAGTTTTATGAGCTGGGCTGGCTCAAAGATATCCCGGGAATTTACCGCCTTCCCTTTAATGAAATGAGAAAGCTGGAAGGTTTTGGGGAGAAATCCATCACCAACCTGCAAACAAATATTGAGAAGTCCAAATCACAGCCCCTGCACCGGTTGATATTTGCCCTTGGGATCCGGTATGTGGGTGAAACTACAGCAAAGACCCTTGCACAATCGATCACGCACCTGAATGACCTAAGTCGTATGAGCCTGGAAGACCTGCAATCTCTGGAAGACGTGGGGGTGAAAGTAGCCAACAGTATTTACCAGTTTTTTAAGAACCCCTCGAATGTGGAGTTGATCGGGGAGTTGGAAAGCCTCGGACTTTCCATGCAGACCGAGAAAAAGGGTCCGGTGGAAGGAGGATCATTATCCGGACAAACCTTCCTGTTCACGGGTACCCTTAACCGATTAAAAAGATCCGAAGCCGAAGAGATGGTGGAAGCCCGTGGGGGAAAGCTGCTCAGCGGGGTAAGCAGTAAGCTGAATTACCTCGTTGTTGGGGAAGATGCAGGTTCAAAACTGGAGAAAGCAAAGAAGATTCCCCAGATCAGGATCCTTTCGGAAGAAGATTTTTTAAAAATGATGGAGGAAGAATAAACGCATAATGAATTTGGGTCATATCTTTTCGTAACTTTAAAAAAAAGGGTACGATGATTAAATCAATATCTGGCGAAGTATGGAAGCCACTTCAGTTTCCGGGATGGAAACACCTTCGCAAACAGTATGCCTTGTCTTCTAACGGTCGCATTGCCAGCTATTCTGAAAATGTGCTGGAAGATGGTAAACTGTTGAATGGTTCCCTGACCACCGGTTACAAAACATTGAACCTGCACCGTCCGGGAAATAATGGCACCTTGTACGTACATCGTGAAATTGCACGCCTCTTCCTCAAGAAACCTTCTCCGAAGCATCGGTATGTGATTCACCTGAATCATAACAAAACTGATAATTCTGTTAAGAATCTGAAATGGGCAACCCTGGAAGAAATGATTGAACACCAGCAAAGCAGTCCGGCTAAAGTGGCTTATAAAAAAGTCCAGGCCAACCGTTCCAACGGATTAAAACTGAATGCTACCCAGGTTCGTTCCATCAAGAAAACACTGGAAAGCAAAAACCGTAAACTGACCATCCGCCAGCTGGCTGAAAAGTATGGGGTCAGTGAAATGACACTCTATCGCATTAAAAGTGGCGAAAACTGGTCCAAGGTGAAGTAAACAAGATGCCTGCGATTCTGTTTTACCTTTGCACATTCAATCAATCGCATGGCATACTCTTCACTGGAAGCAGCACTATTGGATTTGGAGCGAACCGGGCAACTGGTTCGGATTCGGGAGGAAGTGGATCCTTACCTGGAAATGGCGGCTATTCACCTTCGGGTATATGAAGCCGGCGGACCGGCACTTCTTTTTGAACGTGTAAAGGGCAGCAGGTTTCGGGCTGCTTCCAATATATTTGGAACACTGGACCGAAGCCGCTTTCTTTTCAGGGAAAGTCTGAACCAGGTACAGCAACTCATCCGGCTTAAAAACGATCCCATGAAAGCGCTCAAGCATCCCTTTCAGTATGCGGGCGCGGGATGGGCGGCATTAAAAGCATTGCCATTAAAAAATCCACTTAACAAGCCGGTTTTATACCAACAGATACGCATAATCGAAATACCGCAGATACATCACTGGCCAATGGACGGTGGTGCTTTTGTTACACTCCCACAGGTATATACAGAAGACATCGATCAACCAGGTATTATGAAAGCTAACCTGGGTATGTATCGTATCCAGTTATCCGGAAATGAGTACGTGCAGGATAAAGAAATCGGGCTGCATTATCAATTGCACAGGGGAATTGGCGTACACCAGACCAAGGCTAACAGGAAGGGTCAACCGCTTAAAGTATCCGTATTTGCAGGCGGCCCCCCCTCCCACACGGTATCGGCCGTAATGCCCTTGCCGGAAGGCATGAGTGAAATGACATTTGCAGGTTTGCTGGGCAGCAGACGTTTCAGGTATACGTATCGGGATGGGTTTTGTATCAGCACAGATGCAGACTTTGTGATAACCGGAGAAGTGTATCCGGAAGAGAATAAACCGGAAGGACCTTTTGGAGATCACCTCGGATATTACAGCCTGCGACATGATTTCCCGCTGATGCGGGTAAAAGCAGTGTACGCACGTCAAAATGCGATCTGGCCATTTACTGTGGTAGGTCGCCCTCCCCAGGAAGATACCAGCTTTGGACAATTGATTCATGAAATCACCGGAGACGCCATTCCTCAGGAGATCCCAGGATTAAAAGAAGTGCATGCCGTGGATGCAGCTGGTGTACACCCTTTATTGCTGGCCGTTGGAAGCGAGCGATATACTCCTTACCTGCCAACCAAACAACCGGCCGAATTGCTCACCATTGCCAATCATGTGCTGGGCACAGGGCAATTAAGTTTAGCCAAGTTTCTGTTTATTACAGCCGACGACCAGAACCGGGTGAGCACCCATCATGAGCAGGCTTTTTTTGAATATCTGCTGGAGCGGATTCATCTCGACCGCGATGTTCATTTCCATACCAATACCACCATTGATACCCTTGACTATTCTGGCACCGGCCTGAATACCGGCAGTAAAGTAGTGTTTGCAGCCTATGGTGAGCCGGTGCGTACACTTTGCCAATCAGTGCCGGAGGTGATGGGCAGGTTGCCTTTTGTAAAAGATGCCCGATGGGTAATGCCGGGTGTAGTGGCTTTTCAAACCTCTGCCTATTCGGGAGCGGGGGCCGCAAGAGAAACCATCCAGGAAATGGATGATTACTTACGGTCATCAATTGATGAATTAAGCGGACTGCCACTGATGATCTGGTGTGATGATGCAGCATTCACGGCTGCCAATCTTCGGAACTGGCTCTGGGTAAGTTTCACCCGCAGCAATCCCTCACATGACATATATGGCATAGATGCATTTATGGAAAATAAACACTGGGGGTGTCGCGGACCACTGATCATTGATGCCCGTATTAAACCGCATCATGCTCCTGCGGTAGTAACCGATCCGGAGGTAGAGAAAAAAGTAGATCGCCTATTCGATAAAGGGGGAAGTTTGTATGGCGCATTAAAATAATTCTATGATACAACAACGCACCTTATCCTTTCTGAAGGGATTGAAAAAAAACAACGACAAATCCTGGTTCGACGAGAACCGTTCGGCTTATGAAGCAGCCCGAAAAGATGTAGAGCAATTTGTACAATCTATCATTGATGCACATGCGAAAAAAGATCCGGGCATCGCGGAACTGGAGGCGAAAAAATGTATGTTCCGTATTAACAGGGATGTGCGCTTCAGTAAAGACAAATCACCTTACAAAACGAATTTCGGAGCCAGCATCAATGAGGGAGGAAAGAAAGCGCTTGCAGGGGGATACTATATCCACATAGAACCGGGTAATAGTTTTGCTGGTGGAGGTATTTACATGCCGATGCCACCCGAACTAAAAAAAGTGCGGCAGGAAATTGATTACAATGCGGAAGAGTTTGAAAAAATTTTGAAATCGAAGGCCTTTGTTTCAACTTTTGGCGGATTATCGGATGGCGAGGGAATGAAACTTTCCCGTGTGCCGCAGGGATTTGATAAAGACTCTCCGGCAGCCGATTACCTGGTGTACAAAAGTTATGTAGCCATGATGCCGCTTACAGATAAGGAATTAACCGACCCTGGCATCAGTAAAAAAATACTTAAGTCCTTTGAAACGCTGCAGCCACTACTTTCATTTATCAAAAGAAGTTTGGAGTAAGCCTTTGAAAAGATCCATCGATACCAAGGGTTAGTACTGTTGCCCGGCGCTCCCTTGCGCCACAATGGCACGGCTAATGCAGCTGACTCCCTGGGCGTTTCGCCGGAACGGTAGCAGAGGCAATGCTAAATAAATAAAGGCCGGAGGGGCCTCATACGGTCTGGTGAGCTGCAAGGACCATGACAAAGTACTGGAGCGACAGCGGAAGTAGCCGACCCGCCTGAGCATCTTATAAGCCGTGGTCAATGGAGGCCTTCGCTTCATCGCTTTGCCCCTAACAGGAATCGAACCAAATAGAAAGAGGTACCGAGCAGATTCGAAGCAGTAAACATGCCCAGGTGGAAATTCCAGATAAACTGACCACTGAATACCGTAAATAATTTACCATTGGATTCTGGTCTAAATTGATTACCGATTTCCCAAGACCAATTTATAGTTGTTGATGATATAAACGAGGCGAATTCAGATACTATTTTGCCTCTGACAAGAAAACCATACTAACTTTTTAAATACTAAAATGGCACTAACTTTTAGTGGTCAATTTGCTCCGGAAAAAAGTGGTCAAGTTAGGTGGAATATCCAGCCTCACTCCACTACACCTACCGGGGATTATACCCTAATACAGTTACTTATAACTATTTACACAAAGAACTAAATACTACCTTAAAAGACTAAATCAGTGTAGAATTGCCTACATATCCGACGAGGGTAAAAATAATCTTAATAATTAATCGTAAACACTAATTCGTTCTAAATTGTATTTCTTATAATTTAAATGGTAGTCAAGAATTTCATCGTATGATGTCAAGCCTTTGATTTTAACATTTTGCATTTTATTTAAAGGTTCACTAATTGAACTATCATCAGTGTATAATACAAGAATACTGTCACTTTCAATTCTATAAAAAACCTCAGATGTGTAAAATATATAATCAACAGCTTTATCTGGCACCTTATTTACTGAATGAGACAACACTATTTGTTCGTGATTCCCAGCTACTCCCCAAATCCTTGCTCTTAAAAAAAGTGGTTTACCCCCATATTTAACGGTTAACTCTGTGGTATTTTCTTTTGAGGAAACAAATTCTGAATTTCGCGAATTATATAAAAACCAAATTGAACCAATAATTAATGCTACAAATAAAATTATAAGTATGTTTTTGATAATATTCATTAAAATTTATTTTTTGATCCAAAATCCCAACCGGCCTTACTCATTCGGTATTGATACATTACTTCACCCCACATTGGTGCTACAAATTTACTTATGTCAGAGCTTTTATATGTGCCTAATGTTATTATATCAAGCATTTGGGTTGAAGTCAAAGTTCTAAAATTACTTTCTTCAATATGTAGGGCACCTGCCAATTTTTGGAAAGTTGTAAAAGATATACCAACACTTAAGTACGTTCCACTTTGCGCATTATATCCAGCCAAGAAGTTTCCCGCTGAGCGAGAAGTTGCATATTTACCATTTAACAATGCTCCTACATTTATATATTTATTTTTTATGTTAAACAAACCACTTCCTTTTCCTCTTGATGCCATTGCAATTTCCTTCAAATCCATATTTGCTGCTAAAGAATGCATTCTTGAAATAATGGGATCAAAAGATTTACCTAACTGGAGTCTATAATGCATAGTTTTCCGATTTTCAGGACTAATAAATTCGTCCAAATATTCAGTTTCTCCGACTTTTGTACCACCACTTGAAGTACCCTTTTTTATAGACCGTTTTAACAATTGAAATACTGTTGGAACACTTCCATCCGCATTTTTTCCATGCTGATATACTCCATAATCACCATCTTCAAAAACAGCAATAACTTTTCCTTCATGATCTATGTGCGTTGATGGCGGCCTTGAATTTAATGATATTCCCCCATTAGATTTTATATGCCGAATATTAATACTACTTAAAGATATAACCGTACTCGTAACTTGCAATCCAGTCTGTATTGATCGACCTGCAGGTGCGGATTTTATAGTAGCTGTCACTATAACTTCAGGCAAAGTACTACCACCTGTTGGGTCAAGTAAGTTTACCGGATCTCCCCCCATTGCCAAATACCCAGAAGCAAACTCATCATACGGATCATTCTGCAAAAACCTCCCAATCTCTGCATCATAACTCCGCAGCATAAAATCTGTCCAGCCTAAATCCTCATCTAACTCCGCAAAATCGCCCTGGTATAAATAATTGTTAGCCGGGCCACCATAGGCTTTGCTGCTGATGGCATTGATCCGCAATCCGTAGGCGTAATAATGATTCTCCTCAATGATTCGGCCACGATCATGCCGCACCTGGAGGTTGTCGAAATAAACACTTACTGTGCTTTCATTGGAGATATAGACATAACAGTACCCATTCTCAGGAGCCTTGATCTGCGTTAATGCCAGGTTGGCGG